>ENA-UOJE01000068-UOJE01000068.1-human-gut-metagenome-genome-assembly--contig:-C23-NODE-68-length-131602-cov-69.715083_pt1 | contig 131602 bp, 125 predicted proteins | sample MGYA00242341_ERZ723888 | MGnify/ENA metagenome assembly ERZ723888 | reverse complement strand
GCTGGCGCCCGCCAAGGCGAAAAGAGCAAAAAGCGCCGGAAAGACACGCTGTCAGGCGTGCTTGCCCTTGCCAATCGATGGTATCTTCCCTCCGATACTTGTAACCGGGCAGGTTTTTTGACAGTCTGAAAAGCGCCCCGTCGGGGCGCTTTTTCATCTGCTCAATTGCTCAGCGCAGCGGCCGCGGAGAGAACGGCCAGCAGCGGCAGCAGCGTCTGCCCGCGCTGCCGCAGGCGGCGGCGCAGGAACGTAACGGCGGTCATTCCGCCAGCGTCTTGCCCATGGCGCGCAGCGCGTCCAGCGCGGCATCGTCGGGAGCCTCGCAGCAGGTGACGCTGTCGCAGACCAGATTGATGCCCGCATCGGCGCAGTCCTTTTCCCAGGAGCGCATCCACTCGCCGTCGCCCCAGCCGTAGGAGCCGAACAGCGCCACGGCCTTTCCGCCCAGGCAGTTCTTGCAGGCGTCGAACATGGGCTGGAACTCCATCTCCTCCAGCACCTCGCTGCCCATAGCCGGGCAGCCGAAGGCGATGGCGGCGTAGTTGCCCAGATCGGCGGTGTTCACCTGATCGACGGTCAGCAGGGCGGCATCCGCGCCGGCGGACTTCATGCCCTCCAGCACGGCGTTGGCCATGGCCTCGGTGTTGCCGGTGCCGCTCCAGTAGATAACAGCAGTCTTTTTCATGGTATTCGTTTCCTTTCTTTTACCCCGCCACGGCCAGCTGCTCAATGGTGGCACCGGCCTGCCAGAGTCTGTAATATGTGTCCGTGCAGCGCTTGAACCGGTCAAACAGCCGCTGCGCCTGATGCTCGTCTCCGTAGACCTTCCACAGCCCCGCGCACTTGTAGTTGCAGGCATGGTTCTCCACGAAGCCGCGCACGTCCTCAGGAGGGTAGCTGAGGAACAGGCCGATCTCGTGGGGAAAGTCGCTGCCCTGCCGCAGGCGGCGGATCAGCGTGGCCACGCAGCGCCCGCAGCTGTCGCCCTCATAGCCCGCCTGCGCCAGTATGTCACGCGCCAGACCGTCGCTGAGGTCGCGGCGCAAGGTGGCAGGGCGGTAGAGATACAGCAGGACGCTGCCCGGCGTGAACCGCAGCGGCAGCAGGCACAGTCCCTTGGGGGACAGGCGGCGATTGAGACTGCGCACCTGGCACAGAAGCTCCTCCCGGCTGGTGCAGGGACAGGGGAACAGGCTGCCGGTCTTGATACCGGCCAGCGTGGGCGCGCACTGGCGCACCATCAGTTCTTCGGACATGCGGCCACCCCCTTACACGGCGTGCTTTTCCAGAATGCTCCGCAGAGCGGACAGGGAGCTGGTATGGCAGCGCTCGATGCGGGTGGGCGTCCCCTTCAGCTCGCTGAGCGCGCTCTGCACCAGCTTGTGGGACATGGTGGAGGTGAAGAAGATCATCAGGTCGGGGCTTCCCAGCTTGTTTTTCAGGCCGCCGGCGGGCTTGGTGAACACCTTGGCGGAGCATTTGTAGGACTGGCAGAGTTCTTTGTAGCGGCGCTCCATGCACTCGTTGCCGCCCAGGATCACAACGCTCATATCTCACTTTCCTTTCTGTTCGTTTCTATCGTATTCTTCGGCGCAGCGCGCCTGTTTATTCTTAGTTAAAGTTCTTTAACCGTTGGTTTTCAAAAAAGCGCCGCTGGGCGCTTTTCTGTTGAGAAAGCAAGGGCTTACTTCTTATGGAACGAGAACAAGCCCTTCTTTTCATAGGGATGGGCGTCCACCGCCGTGACCGTATAGCCGGTGGCGGAGATGGCGGCGCGCAGCGCCTGCTCATCCAGAGGCTCCGGAGACAGGATCACCGTCTCGCCCTTGGTGTGGGAGGACGTGACCTTCTGCACCGGGAACCGGTTGCGGACGGTATCGTTGATGTGGCTCTCGCACATACCGCAGGCCATGCCGTCCACCTTCAGAATCGTTTCGATCATAGTGATACCTCCCTTTGGGACGCAGGGGGAGCGTGTTTCCACGTTCCCCCTGCCCTGTTCAGTGCTTGCAGCTCTGGCTGTGGCACTGGCCGTGCATGGCGCAGTGGGCGCAGCCGGCGCCGCAGGAGGACTTTCCCGCCTTCTTCTGGCGCAGCAGGTAGCGGATGATGAGGATCACAACGACAAGTAGACCGGCACTGATGAGGATGGTGCCCAGATTCGCTGTCAGCCATTCCAGCATGAAATGTCACTCCTTTCAAAATCTGATATAAGCTGTTTTACTTGACAGCCAGCTTAGTGGCTTCCTTATAGGGCTTGCACAGCATGTAGATAATGCCGGCCAGCAGGATCACGGACACGATGACGCCCAGGATGTTGGCGTTGCCGGTGAACAGGCCGCCGAACTGGTTGATCATCAGCGCGATCACATAGGCGAAGCCGCACTGATAGCCGATGGCGAACCACGTCCACTTGGCGCTGTTCATCTCACGCTTGATGGCGCCGATGGCGGCAAAGCAGGGAGCGCACAGCAGGTTGAACACCAGGAAGCTGTAAGCGGTGATGGCAGTGAAGGCTGCGGCCATGGCGTCATACACGCTGCCGTCGCCACCGCCGTACAGAACGCCCAGGGTACCGACGATGTTCTCCTTGGCCACCAGACCGGTGATGGAGGCGACCACCGCCTGCCAGTTGCCCCAGCCCAGAGGTGCGAAGATCCAGTCGATAGCGCCGCCGATGGCAGCTAGGATGGAGCAGTCGATCTGATCGTCAGACAGCATCTGGAACTGACCGTCCACCCAGCCGAAGTAGCTGGTGAACCACACGAAGATGGTGGACAGCAGGATGATGGTACCGGCCTTCTTGATGAAGGACCAGCCGCGCTCCCACATGGAGCGGAGCACGTTGCCCAGCGTCGGCCAGTGGTAAGCGGGCAGCTCCATAACGAAGGGAGCGGGGTCGCCGGCGAACATCTTGGTCTTCTTCAGCATGATGCCGGAGATCACGATGGCGGCCATGCCGATGAAGTAAGCGGAGGTGGACACCCATGCGCTGCCGCCGAAGATGGCGCCGGCGATCATGGCGATGAAGGGCACCTTGGCGCCGCAGGGGATGAACGTGGTGGTCATGATGGTCATGCGGCGGTCGCGCTCATTTTCGATGGTACGGGAGGCCATAACACCGGGGATGCCGCAGCCGGTACCGATCAGCATGGGGATGAAGGACTTACCGGACAGGCCGAACTTGCGGAAGATACGATCCAGAACGAAGGCGATACGCGCCATGTAGCCGCAGGCCTCCAGGAACGCCAGCAACAGGAACAGCACCAGCATCTGGGGCACGAAGCCCAGCACCGCGCCCACACCGGCCACGATACCGTCAAGGATCAGGCCGCTGAGCCACTCGGACGCACCGGCGGCCTCCAGCGCGTTGCCCACCAGCACGGGCACGCCGGGCACCCACACGCCGAAGTCGGCGGGATCGGGGGCGTCAAAGCCGTTTTCGGAGAGGTAGCTGACCGCGTCGACATAGGTCATCTGGACGACGTCCTCCATGTCCTCCGCGCCCTCGGGCAGCGTGTCATAGTAGGCGGTCATCGTGTTCATGGCGAGGGTCTCCTCGTCCTCGACATCGACGGTCGCGGTCTTGTCGGTGGTCTGGAAGGCCTTCATCTCGGCCAGGAGAGCGCTTGCGTCGAAGTCGTCGGCCTCAACATCAATCTCGGTGCCGAGGAACGCGTCCACGGCCTCAACCGCGGCGGTATACTCGTCATTTGTGTCGTTGTAGGCGCTCGAGCCGATGCCCAGCAGGTGCCAGCCGTCGCCGAACAGGCCGTCGTTCGCCCAGTCGGTAGCGGCGGAGCCAACGGTGACCATGGAGATGTAGTACACCAGGAACATGACCAGAGCGAAGATGGGCAGACCCAGCCAGCGGTTGGTCACGATGCGGTCGATCTTATCGGAAGCGGACAGCTGACCGGCGTTCTTTTTCTTGTAGCAGGCCTTGATGATCTCGGCGATGTACACATAGCGCTCGTTGGTGATGATGCTCTCGGCATCGTCGTCCAGCTCCTTCTCGGCGGCCTTGATGTCCTCCTCGATGTGCGCCATGACGGACGGGTCGATGTGCAGCTTATCCAGCACCTTGTCGTCGCGCTCGAAGATCTTGATGGCGTACCAGCGCTGCTGCTCCTCGGGCAGGTTGTGCACCGCCGCCTCCTCGATGTGGGCGATGGCGTGCTCCACGGGGCCGGAGAAGGTGTGCATGGGGACGGTCTTGGTGGACTTGGCCGCAGCCACAGCCGCCTCCGCCGCTTCCATGATGCCCTCGCCCTTCAGGGCGGAGATCTCCACGATCTGGCAGCCCAGCTCGCGGCTCAGCTCCTGCACGTTGATCTTGTCGCCGTTCTTGCGGACAACGTCCATCATGTTGATGGCGATGACAACGGGGATGCCCAGCTCGGTCAGCTGGGTGGTCAGGTACAGGTTACGCTCCAGGTTCGTGCCGTCGATAATGTTCAGGATGGCGTCGGGGCGCTGGTCGATCAGGTAGTTACGAGCCACCACCTCCTCCAGCGTGTAGGGGGACAGGGAGTAGATGCCGGGCAAGTCCATGATGGTCACATCATCGTGCTTCTTCAGCTTACCCTCTTTCTTCTCCACCGTGACGCCCGGCCAGTTGCCCACGAACTGGTTGGAGCCGGTCAGCGCGTTGAACAGGGTGGTCTTGCCGGAGTTAGGGTTGCCCGCCAACGCGATCTTAATCTGTTTTTCCATATTGTCTCTCCTTCCGGTTAATCTTATTGAACCTATGTAGAAAATGAAATACGTGGTTATTCGACTTCGATCATTTCGGTGTCGGCCTTGCGCAGACTCAGCTCATAGCCGCGCACCGTGACCTCCATGGGGTCGCCCAGAGGCGCTACCTTGCGGACATAGACCTCCACGCCCTTGGTGATGCCCATATCCATGATGCGGCGCTTGACGGGTCCCTCGCCGTGGAGCTTGACGACCTTGACAGTTTCGCCGATCTTAACTTCACGCAGTGTCTTCATGATGAACTCTCCTTCTTTATGTAATGTATTTTATACCATGATCTTGCGCGCCATCTCTTCACTGATGGCCACGCGGGATTCCTTGACCTTGACGATGACGTTGCCGCCCATGGCGGAGATCAGCGTCACCGCGCCGCCCGGCACAAAGCCCAGATCCTCCAAATGCTTCTTCAACTCCGGGCTGCCGCCCACCTTGTGGATGAGCTGCTCCGTTCCGGCGTCTGCCAGTACCAAAGGCATCATGTGTATCCCTCCGTTCAGGTTAGTTTAGGCTAACCACTTGTCTGAAAAAATCGGTTGGGTGCACTCCGAAAGGCGGTGCAACAGCTAACAGTTAGCTCTCCCTAACCAATGTGAAGTTTAGCCTCTTTAACCTCCTTTGTCAATAGGGAGAATAAAAATTTTTTCTTGCCCTTGTATATTTGTGAAAAATGTGTTATCATGCCGGTAGCGATCCGGGGAAAGTTGGTGAAAACTTCATGCAAATACTGCGCGCTTCCGAGGACTATTTAGAGACGATGCTGATGATGCAGCAGCAGCACGGATATATCCGCTCCATCGATGTGGCGGAGCATCTGGGCGTGACAAAGCCCAGCGTGACCTACGCCACCAAACGGCTGCGGGAAAACGGCTATATCACCATGGATAAGGACGGGCTTATCACACTGACCGCCAGCGGCATGGCCATCGCGGAAAATATGCTGGATCGGCACCACACGCTGACGCGGTTCCTGATAGCACTGGGTATCGACGCCGCCACCGCCGAGGCCGATGCCTGCAAGATCGAGCACGATATCAGCCAGAAAACCTTTGACGCCATCTGCGCCCACGCAAAGGCGCATCTGTAAAACGCAAAAAGAGAGCGCCCGCAGGGGCGCTCTCTTTTTGCGCTTCAGACTGTCAAAAACCTGCCCGGTTACAAGTATCGGAGGGAGGGATAGTGTGAAAGGGAACCGTCAGGGTTCCCTTTCGCGTTCAATCACCCGCCGCAGCGACCAAAATCGCAAAATAAAATACTGTTTTTTATTTTGCGATTTTGCGTCAGCTTGTCAAAAAAGTCCGAACGGACTTTTTGACAAGCTGACGCAAAAAGAGAGCGCCCGCAGGGGCGCTCTCTTTTTGCGCTTTATTGGTTCAGGGGCAGCGTGACGGTGAAGGTGGCGCCCTTCCCCTCCCGGCTGTCCAGCTCCACGGCGCCGTGGTGATAGGCCACGGCGTGCTTGACGATGGACAGACCCAGTCCCGTGCCGCCGGAGGACTTGGAGTGGCTCTTGTCCACCCGGTAGAACCGCTCGAACACGCGGCTCTGGTGCTCCGCCGGGATGCCGATGCCGGTATCCGACACGGTGACACAGGCATTGTCGCCCTTGCGGGACACATGGATGGCGACGCTGCCGCCGTCCACGTTGTACTTGATGGCATTGTCGCACAGGTTGGCGAACACCTCGCTGAGCAGACGGCGGACGCCGGGCACCGTGACCTCCTCGCCGGTGACGGAGACGGTCACATGGCGCTTTTCCGCGGCGGCGGACAGGCCGGCCGCCGTGTCGCGGCACAGGGTCAGCAGCTCCACCGGCTCCATGGGCAGCGCGCCGCCCTCGTCCAGCTCGGACAGGCGGATGATGTCGTTGATGAGCGTCACAAGGCGCTGGGCTTCGCTGCGGATGTGCCCCACGAAGCGGGGCATATCCTCCGGCTGCACCATGCCGCTTTCCAGCAGCTCGGCGCTGCCGATGATGCCCTGCAGGGGCGTTTTCAGCTCGTGGGAGACGTTGGCGGTGAACTCCCGGCGGTTGCGCTGGGCGAAGGTCTGCTCTGTCACGTCGAAGGTCAGCAGCACCGCGCCCACCGTCTCGCCGTCGGCCTGAATGCGGGTCATGTCAAACTGGTACTCCCGGCCATCCTTCTCCATGCACGTCTCGGCGCGGCCGTTTTCCATGGCGTCCCGCAGGGCGCGGCTGACGGCGGTGTCCCGCTCCACCGCCACAAGGGGCTGTCCTACACAGGCACTGTCGGTGCCCAGCACCGCCTGTGCCGCCGGGTTGATGCTCAGCACCGTGCCGCTGTTGTCCAGCAGCACAAGACCCTCGGTCATGCTGGCGGTGATCTGCTCGAACTCCTCCGAGCGGCGGCGCAGGGCACTCATCTGCTGGTCGATCTGCCGCCGCTGGTGCTCCAGACGGCGCAGCAGGGGCGACAGCTCCTCGTAGGCCTCGTTTTCCAGCGGGTGCTCCAGATCCAGGCGGTTCAGCGGCTCCACGATCCGCTTGGAGACGCGGCTGGCCAGCAGGCCGGACAGGATCAGCGCCGCGGCGATGACCAACAGGATGGGCTGGAGCATCCCCAGCAGCACGGCTCCCGCGGTGACGCGGCTGGCGGACAGGCGCAGCACCGTGCCGTCCGGCAGCCGCTGGGCGTAGTAGAGCATTTTGGTGAGCATGGTGTTGCTGTAACGGCTGGACTCACCGGCGCCGTTGGCCAGCGCCTGCCGCACCTCCTCGCGCTGGGCGTGGTTCTCCATGGTCGCGGCATCGGCGCGGGTGTCGTAGAGCACCACGCCGTCGGCACGGAGCCATGTGATGCGGTAATTGTCGGAATCCAGACGGGTGAGATAGGACATGCCGTCTCCCTCGGCCATGGCTGCCGCCGCGATGGACAGCTCGTCCTTCAGCTGCTGCTCCTGCAGCTTGCCGAAGTAGCTGTACAGCGCGCTCATGATGATGACCAGACTGGCTGCCAGCACCGCAAGCCCCACCGCCACGGTGGAGCGGAATATCTTTTTTGTCATGTGTTATCCTCCCAGCGGTAGCCCACACTGCGGATGGTCTGGATATGTGTGCCCGCGTCACCCAGCTTCTGCCGCAGGGTGCGGATGTGCATATCCACCGTGCGGCTCTCGCCGCAGTAGTCGGTGCCCCACACCAGCTCCATCAGCTTGTCGCGGGTAAAGGCGCGGCCGGGATGGGTCATGAACAGGCGCAGCAGCTCGTATTCCTTATAGGTCAGATCCACGCGCTGCCCGTTCACGGACACGGTATGCTCGGCGGTGTCCAGCGTCAGATCGCCGCAGCGCAGCGTGCCGGTGCTCTCCTGCGGCTGGCAGCGCCGCAGCACCGCCCGCACACGGGATACCAGCTCGATGACGCTGAAGGGCTTGGTCAGATAGTCGTCGGCGCCGCTGTCCAGTCCCTGCACCCGGTCATACTCCGCGCCTCTGGCCGTGGCCATGATGACGGGTATGCGCCGCAGGGCGGGCGTGGCGCGCATGCGCCGCAGCAGCTCCGTGCCGTCGATGCCGGGCAGCATCACATCCAGCACCACCAGCTCCGGCTTGCGGCTCTGCAGCGCCTGCCAGAAGCTGTCGCCGTCCGGGAAGCCCTCGGCCTCCAGTCCGGCGGCGCGCAGGGCATACAGCTCAATGTCGCGGATGCTGGCGTCGTCCTCTACGCACCAGATCATATCCGTTCCTCCTTTCGCACCCTCTCAGGTGATCTCTGTCTTATGCACGCCGGTGACGGAGAACTCCACCCACTCGGCAATGTTGGTGGCGTGATCGGCGATACGCTCGTAGTACTTGGCGATCATCACCAGATCCAGCACGGACTCGCCGTCCTCCGCGCCGGAGGAAATGCCGTCGATAAGGCGGCGCTTGATGCGGTCGAAGTCCTCGTCCACCTCGTCGTCGGAGGCGATGACCCGCTCGGCCAGCGCCACATCCTGCCGCACATAGGCGTCCACGCTCTCGCTGACCATGCGGATGGCGGCGCGCGCCATGGCGCGGAGCGCGCCGTCCGCCGTCAGCAGCCGGTCGCCCCGGCTGAGGATGATCTCCGCAATGTCGTCGGCCTGATCGCCGATGCGCTCCATGTCGGTGATCATTTTCAGTGCGGCGGAGATGCGCCGCAGGTCGCCCGCCACCGGCTGCTGATGCAGCAGCAGCCGCAGGCACAGGTTTTCGATGTCCCGCTCCTTGCGGTCGATGTCCCGATCCAGCGGCGCTACCCGCCGGGCGAGGGAGGCGTCTCCCTCCGTCAGCGCCTGGGAGGACAGGGCGATGACCTCCTCGCACAGAGCGCCCATCTCGATCAGCTCCCGGTGGAGCTGCGCCAGCTGTTGGTCAAATTGACTGCGCATTATCCAAACCTCCCTGTGATGTAGTCCTCGGTACGTTTCTCGCGGGGCGTGGAGAACATCGTCTCCGTGTCGCCGTACTCCACCAGCTCGCCCAGGAGGAAAAAGGCGGTGTTATCGGAAATGCGCAGCGCCTGCTGCATGTTGTGCGTCACGATAACAATAGTGTACCTCTTTTTCAGCTCCGTTGCAAGCTCTTCTATTTTGGAGGTGGAGATAGGATCCAGCGCGGAGGTGGGCTCGTCCATCAGCAGCACGGACGGCTCCACCGCCAGCGCCCGGGCGATGCACAGGCGCTGCTGCTGACCGCCGGACAGCCCCAGCGCGTTCTTCTTCAGGCGATCCTTCACCTCGTCCCAGATGGCAGCGCCCCGCAGGGACTTTTCCACCAGCTCGTCCAGCTGGGCGCGGTTCCGGACGCCGTGGGTACGGGGGCCGTAGGCCACGTTGTCGTAGATGCTCATGGGGAAGGGGTTGGGCTTCTGGAACACCATGCCCACCTCACGGCGCAGCTGGTTCACGTCCACCGACGGGGCGTAGATGTCCTCGCCCCGGTACAGCACCTGCCCCTCCACGCGAACGCCGGGGATCAGGTCGTTCATGCGATCCAGCGTTTTCAGGAACGTGGATTTGCCGCAGCCGGAGGGCCCGATCAGGGCGGTGATGCTCTTCTCCGTCACGGAAAGGCTCACATGGTGCAGCGCCTGCGCAGCGCCGTACCACAGATTCAGGTCGTTCACGGTAAAAATATCGCTCATAGGCTCCTCCGTTTCTTGAAATAGCGCCCGGCCAGGGTGGCCGCCAGATTGATCAGCAGCGCCAGCACCATCAATATGGCGGCGATGGCGAAGGCCACCTCAAACTCGCCCTGCTCCTTGGCGTAGACGTACAGCGCCACCGACAGCGTCGCGCCGGAGCTTTCCAGCGTCTCCCGCAAACCGCCGTACAGCGTGTGGGCAAAGCCGGCGGTGTACAGCAGCGCCGCTGTCTCGCCCAGTATGCGCCCTACTGCCAGGATGCAGCCGGTGATGACGCCGTCCACGCAGCCGGGCAGCACCACCGTGCGGATGGTGCGCCACTTTCCCGCGCCCAATCCGAAGGCGCCCTCCCGGTAGCTCTGGGGCACGGTTTTCAGGCTCTCCTGCGTGGTACGCATGATGGTGGGCAGGTTCATGATCACCAGCGTCATGGCGCCGGCGATCAGGGATTTCTTCATGCCCAGAAACTGGCAGAAGAACATCTGCCCCACCAGGCCGTAGATGATGGAGGGGATGCCGGACAGCGTCTCGGCGGCGTATTCGATAACAGCCACCAGCTTTTTGTTGGCGGCGTACTCCGTCAGATACACGGCGGCACACACGCCCAGCGGCAGCACCACCAGCAGGGTGGCCAGCACCATGCAGACGGTGCTGATGATATCCGGCAGGATGCCGATGGTGTCATCCAGATAGCTGGGCTTGGTGCTCAGCAGCTGCCAGCTCAGGTGCGGCACACCCTTGGCCAGCACGTACAGGATCAGGAAGGCCGCCAGCGCACAGGTCAGCGCGGCGCAGACCGTCATCAGCGTGCGCATCATGGCGCCCCACGCCCGACGGCGGCGGGAAAATTTCGTATCGTCCATGTTATTTCTCCTTACTGCGCTTGAGGAAGAAGTTCAGCGCGGCGTTGATGAGCATAATGAACAGGAACAGCACCAGCGCGATGGAAAACAGCGCCTGCCGCTGCAGCCCCGCCGCCGCGTAGCCCATCTCGCTGGCCACAGCGGTGGTCAGGAACCGCACGCTCTGGAACAGGGACGGCATGTTGGGCACGTTGCCGGACACCATCATCACCGCCATGGCCTCGCCGATGGCGCGTCCCACGCCCAGCACCACCGCCGCGGTGATACCGCTGCGGGCGGCGGGCACGGACACCCGGAACCACGTCTCCGTGGCGGTGGCGCCCAGCGCAAGGGAGGCGTCCTCGTACTCCCGGGGCACGGCCTCCAGCGCCGTCATGGACACGCTGATGATGGACGGCAGGATCATGACCGCCAGCACGATGATGGCCGCCAGCAGACCGGAGCCGTCGGGTATATGGAATATCTTCCGGATAGACGGCACCAGCACCAGCATGCCCACCAGACCATAGACCACCGAGGGGATGCCCGCCAGCAGATTCACGGCGGCTCCCACCACCGCCTTCAGCCTGGGCGTCGCCATTTTCGCCAGAAATACGGCGGTCATGAAACCCACCGGCACGCCTAAGACGATGGCGCCCGCCGTGCCGTAGACGCTGGTGAGGATAAAGGACAGGATGCCAAACTGCGGCTCTGCCGCGTTGGAGTCCCACACGGGGCCGAACAGGAATTTCACAAGGCCGATCTCCCGGATGGCCGGGATACCGGAGATGATCAGATACACGGTGATCAGAAGCACACAGCCCACCGTCACCAGTCCCATCAGCAGGAACCAGCCGTGGATGGCGTTCTCACAGAATCGTTTTGCTTTCATGCGCACCTCTCACAATGCCGGGCAAGGCGGCATCCCGCCGGGATGTCGCCTGTGTCCGTACCTTACTTTTAACCGGCCACAGCCACCGCGCCAGCCTTGGCGATGATGGAAGCCGCATCGGAGGAAATTGCGTAGTCAAAGAATGCCTGCGCCGCGGGAGACAGCTCCTTGCCCTCCATGGTCACCAGCACGAAGGGGCGCTGCACCTTGTAGCTGCCGTCCTTGACGGTGGCCTCGCTGGGGGTCACGCCGTCCACGTTCAGTGCCTTGACGCTGTCCTTGATGGAGGCCAGGGAAGCATAGCCGATGGCATCGGGGTTCTGGCTGACGGCGGTGATCACATCACCGGTGGAGGTCAGCTCCTGGCGGTACTGGCACTTGTCCTTGGTGCCGGTGATGGACTCGAAGCCGTCGCGGGTGCCGCTGGCGGCCTCGCGGCCGATGAGGACGACCTCGGCATCGTTGCCGCCCACGTCCTTCCAGTTGGTGATCTCGCCGGTGTACAGCTTGGCGATCTGCTCCACGCTCAGGTCGCTGACGGGGTTGTCGGGGTGGACGATGATGGCGATGCCGTCATAGGCCAGCACGGTCTCCTTCAGGCCGGCGGACTTCTCCTCGTCCTTCAGCGCGCGGGAGGACAGGCCGATGTCGCAGGTGCCCTCCTGCACGGCGGTGATGCCGGAGCCGGAGCCGGTGGGGTTGTAGTTGACGGTGACGCCGTCATTCTGCGCCATGAAGGACTCGCTCAGGGCGCCGATGACCTTCTCCATGGAGGTGGAGCCGTCGGTGGAGACGGTGCCGGTCAGGGCGGCGGGCTGGTCGTCGGTCTTGGTGTCATCGGTCTTGCTCTCGCTGCCGCAGGCCACCAGGCTCAGCGTCAGCAGCGCGGTCAGGATCAGTGCAATCGTCTTTTTCATTTTTCATACCTCATTTCTTATCACTTACTTTTTGCATTCACTCTCCGCTTCCCTCCGGCTCCCCCGCCGTCTGCGCGGGAGCCGGAAGGTCTGGGAGGGGGAATTTGGATAGCTCCTGTGTACATTTGCTATTGTAAAAGGGGTATGTAAAGTAAAAAATCGCAGCTGTGTAAAGTTCCTGTAAATAGCAGATCATCCAAATAGCGCTTGCCTTTCTCCCTCCGATACGGTACAATATGACCACAGCACGCGCACAAACGTGCGAAAAATAGGCTGTGAGGAAGGAATTTGGAGTATGAAAAAGAAGCTATTGACACTGCTGCTGGCAGCCGCCATGGTGCTTTCTCTGGTGGCCTGCGGCGAAAAAAAGCCCGCTCCCGGTAAGGACGCCACCGCCACGGAGCCCGTGGTGATCCTTCACACCAACGACGTACACGGCGCCATCGAGAACTACGCCAAGGTCGCGGCGCTGGCCGACAAGTATGAAGCCGAGGGCGCGTATGTACTGGTGCTGGACGCCGGCGACTTCAGCCAGGGCTCCTCCTATGTGAGCCTGTCTGAGGGCGCGACCGCCATCGAGCTGATGAACATGGTGGGCTATGACGCTGTGGCGCTGGGCAACCACGAGTTCGACTACGGCTTTGAGGCGCTGAAGAAGAACATGGAGTCCGCCCAGTTCCCCGTGCTGGCTGCCAACGTGTAGTACAACGGCGAGTTGGCCTTTGACGACGCAGCTGTGTTCACCACCCCCGGCGGCACCAAGATCGGCGTGTTCGGTCTGGACACCCCTGAGACGGCTACCAAGGCGCACCCCGGCAAGATCGCCGGTGTGACCTTTGCCAGCGGCGAGGAGATGTACCAGATCGCGCAGGACATGGCCACCATGCTGCGTGAGGACGAGGGCTGCAACTACGTCATCTGCGTCGGCCATCTGGGTATCGATGACGAGACGGCCACCACCGCCAACCGCTCCATCGACCTGCTGGGCAAGGTGACGGGCATCGATGTGTTCATCGACGGCCACTCCCACTCCACCGAGGAGGAGATCGTTGAAAAGACCAACGCCGACCGCAAGGTAGGCGAGACCATCCTGACCTCCACCGGCACCAAGCTGGAGAACATCGGCGTTGTGACCATCAAGGACAGCGCCATCACCACCGAGTGCGTGGCCACCGAGGGCATCGAGATCCCCGCTGACAGCGAGATCGCCGCCCGCGCCGCCGCCATCATCGCGGAGGTCGACGCCGAGTACGGCACCGTGTTCGCCAAGACGGAGGTGACCCTCAACGGCGAGAAGGCGCCCGGCAACCGCACAGAGGAGACGAACCTGGGCGACCTGATCACCGACGCACTGGTGTGGAAGGCCACGCAGGAGGGCGAGGCTGTTGACGCGGCCATCACCAACGGCGGCGGCATCCGCGCCACCATCGAGGCCGGCGACATCACCAAGAAGGACATCAACACCGTGCTGCCCTTCGGCAACACCCTGAGCATCATCAAGATCACCGGCAGCGAGCTGCTGGAGGTGCTGGAAGCCTCCACGTTCTGCACGCCGGAGGCCATCGGCGGCTTCCCGCAGGTGTCCGGCATTGAGTTCACCGTGGACACCACCAAGGCCTACGACGCCGATGCGGAGTACCCTGGCACCACCTACTTCGCGCCCAAGTCCATCAACCGCGTGACCATCCAGTCCGTTGGCGGCAAGGACTTTGACCCGGCGGCTACCTACACCATCGCCACCAACGACTTTATGGCCAGCGGCGGCGACACCTACTACCGCTTCGTCAATGCCACCGCCAACTATGATCTGGGCATCGCCATGGACGAGGTCGTGATGCAGTACATCACCGAGGTACTGGGCGGCACCGTCACCGCTGACAAGTACGGCGAGGCCACCGGCCGCATCCACGTGCTCGTTTCCTGACATAACCACACACAAAAAAAGAACCGCCCCCGGGCGGTTCTTTTTTATGTCACTTTCCCAATTCGATCTTGCCATGTTCCTTTTCGTATGCAGCGATGCAGTCGCGGATCAGGACGTTGATCTGTCCATTGGCCGAACGTCCTTCATAGTCCGCCACCACATGCAGCTTATCCAGCATGTCCTCATCAATCCGGATGGATAAACTCTTGATAGCCATATTTTCACCTCAAAAAGAACATGCATTTTTAATCACAGAAAGCGCACCACATCGTTAGGTGAGCAATCAATGATCCGACACAGCTTTTCCAGCGTGACCATGGTGATATTCTTATTCTTTTTCAGGGAGTCCAGCGTCTTGTTGTCAATACCAGCCTTCAGCAGCTGGTACTGCGACACGCCTCGGTTCCGCATGGTTTCCCATAACGGGCTGTAATCAAACACGACCGCTCACCTCCCCTCTCGTTTCTCTCATTATAGAGATAAATCTTCAAAATCAGTATTGTGGATATATCCACAATGGTGTATAATGAAGATGAAAGGGGGCTTTGTTATGCCTAACTACCAGAAAATGTATCTTACCATGTTCCATGCCGCTACGGACGCGCTGGAGGTCGCAGTGGAGGACGGACAGGCCGCCGCCGAATCGCCGCGGATGATGCGCATTATCCGGCTCCTGTCCGATGCGCAGCGGGAGTGCGAGGAGATCTACATGGCGGAAGAGTAATCGGGGCGGACAGAGTCGTCCGCCCCTACAAAGCAGAACAAAAACCGCGCGAAACGGGACGTCGAGGACGCCGTCCCCTACGGATCCTGTCATTGCGAGGAGCGAAGCGACGCGGCAATCCGTTCTCCCCTACCCAAAGGAACGGATTCCCGCACCGGTGACGCGGGCGGACAGAGTCGTCCGCCCCTACACAATTTATTTGAAACACCGGGGACGCCGTCCCCTACAAGCCACGGTCTATTGTGCTTTTTTGCAGTAAAAATCACCCCTCCGGCGGATGCCGGAGGGGTGATTCTTGCTATCACACCTGCAATTACTTGCCCATGTTCATCTGAGCAGCGACCTCGGCGGCGAAGTCCTCCTGCTTCTTCTCGATGCCCTCGCCAGTCTGGAAGCGAACGGCGTCCACGAACTTGACGGAGCCGCCCAGCTTCTTGGCGGCGTCGGCGATATACTTCCCCACGCTGCCCTGGAAAATGTCGCTGCGGACGAACTCCATCTGCAGCAGGCAGTTCTCCTCGTAGAACTTGTTCATCTTGCCCATGACGATCTTCTCCTTGACGGCCTCGGGCTTGGAGGCCATCTTGGGATCGGTGTCCATCAGAGCCAGAGCGATCTTCTTCTCCTCAGCCAGCACCTCATCGGTGACCTGGGACTTGTCCCAGAAGCGGGGATTCAGAGCGGCGATCTGCATGGCGACGTTCTTGCCGATCTCGGTGGCGTCGATGCCGCCCTCCACAGCCAGATTCACCAGCACGCCGATCTTGCCGCCGGCGTGGACGTAGCCAACGCTGGTGTTCTCGGAGAAGCGCACGAAGCGGCGGATCTGCAGGTTCTCACCGATGGACATGACCTTCTCGGGCATGGTCTCGGAAACGGTCAGGTCGGAGCCGACGTACTTGCAGTTCATCAGAGCGTCCACATCGGCGGGGTTCTGCTCGGCGATGACCTTGGCGATGTCCTTGACGAAGGCCACGAACAGGTCGCTCTTGGCGCAGAAGTCCGTCTCGCAGTTGACCTCCACCACGACGCCCACACCGTTCTCGGTCAGCGCGTAGGACATACCCTCGGCGGCGATGCGGCCGGCCTTCTTGGCAGCCTTGGCCAGACCCTTCTCGCGCAGCCACTCCACGGCCTTATCCATATCGCCGTCGCACTCGACAAGCGCCTTCTTGCAGTCCATCATGCCCACGCTGGTCATCTCGCGCAGGGTCTTTACATCAGCAGCAGTAAAAGCCATTGTTATTTCCTCCTGAAAATTGAAATTGAAAAAGGGGCAGGGACACTTCCCTGCCCCGTGAGATTACGCGGTTATCTGTTGAATGAAATTACTCGGCGTCCTTGGACTCGGCAGCTTCCTCGATCTGCTCGCCCTGACGACCCTCGATCATGGCGTTGGCCATAACGGAGGCGATCAGCTTGATGGCGCGGATAGCGTCGTCGTTGCCGGGGATGGGGTAATCGATCTCATCGGGATCGCAGTTGGTATCGGCGATGGCCACAACGGGAATGCCCAGACGGTGCGCCTCGGCGATGGCGTTGCGCTCCTTGCGGGTGTCCACGATGAACAGAGCGCCGGGCAGCTTCTTCATTTCCTTCACGCCGCCCAGATACTTCTCCAGCTTCTCGATCTCGCCCAGGTGCTTGATGACTTCCTTCTTGGGCAGCATGTCGAACGTGCCGTCGGCCTGCATGGTCTTCAGCTGGTTCAGACGGTCGATACGGGTGCGCATGGTCTTGAAGTTGGTCATCATGCCGCCCAGCCAACGGGCGTTGACAAAGTACTGACCGCAGCGGGTCGCCTCATCCTTGATGGCCTCCTGCGCCTGCTTCTTGGTGCCCACGAACAGCAGGGTCTGGCCGTTCTCGGACAGCTGACGCACGAAGGCATACGCCTCCTCCAGCTTCTTCACGGTCTTCTGCAGGTCGATGATATAGATGCCGTTGCGCTCCGTGTAGATATAGGGAGCCATCTTGGGGTTCCAGCGGCGGGTCTGATGACCGAAGTGGACGCCTGCTTCCAGCAGAGCCTTCATGGATACGACGTTCTGATTTGCCATGTTGTTTTGTTTCTCCTTTTGATTTTAGTTTGTACCTCCAGCCTCTTCCTCCCTCCGGCCAACCTTGCGGCACCGACCGAAAGTCCGAAGCTGTGCGGATTCACCGAAATATAATACCACGCGCCGCGGCATAATGCAAGCGTTTTTTTGGCCTTTTGCCGCGTTTTTTTACTGATTTTCCCCGGAAATATCACCGGAAATGGCTGCGGCCAGCTGCTCAATGGCCTGCATCTGCGCTTCGTGGGCGGCAGAGCGGATGGTCACGGGCGCGCCCACCTGCTGCCAGCCCTTCAGCGGCTCGATCAGCGCCGCCATCTGGCGGGCGGTGACGGGCGCCCAGGTGCCGTTTTCCAGCAGGGCGAACCTGCGGTTCTGCAGGCCGTGGGAGGCGATATCCCGCAGCAGCTCGTCCATGGTGATGAACACGCCGCCGTTATAGGTGGGCGCGGCGAACACCAGATGGCTGTAGCGGAAGGCGTCGGACACCACATAGGAGCTGGGCGTCACGGACACGTCGTACATCTTCACCTTCACGCCCCGCTCGGCCAGGCGGCAGGCCAGAATGTTGGCGGCGTTTTCCGTGTTGCCGTACACGGAGGCATAGGCGATCATCACGCCCTGCGTCTCCGGCTCGAAGCGGCTCCACAGGTCGTATTTGCCCAGAATGTAGCCCAGATCCCGCCGCCAGACGTGACCGTGGAGGGGCAGGAGCATCTGCACGTCCAGGCCGGCGGCCTTCTGCAGCACCGCCTGCACCTGCGCACCGTATTTGCCCACGATGTTGGCATAGTAGCGCCGCGCCTCGTCCAGCACATCCCGGTCGAAATCCACCTCATCGGCGAACAGGGAGCCGTTCAGCGCGCCGAAGCTGCCGAAGGCGTCCGCCGTCAGCAGGAGCTTGTCCGTCTCGTCGTAGGTCATCAGCACCTCCGGCCAGTGTACCATGGGCGCGGCGATGAAGCGCAGGGTGTGCCTGCCGGTGCAGAGGGTGTCGCCCTCCTTCACCACGGTGATGCGGGCGGCCAGCTCCGCGTCGAAGAACTGGGCGATCATGTTTTTGGCGGCGGCGCTGCACAGGATGGTCATGTCCGGGTACAGCCGCGCCATGTCCGCCATCTCCGCCGCGTGATCCGGCTCCATGTGGTGTACCACCAGGTAGTCCGGCGTGCGCCCGGCCAGCGCGTGGGTCACGTTCTCCCGGAAGGTGGTGCGTACGGCGTTATCCACCGTGTCGAACAGGACGGTCTTTTCGTCCGTCAGCAGATAGCTGTTGAAGCTGACGCCGTCGGGCACGCCGAACACGCCCTCAAACAGCGCCAGGCGGCGGCAGTCGGCGCCCACCCAAGTGTAATCCGCGTTAATTTTTCTGGTACAATACATGGTCATACATCCTTTCCGTGGTCATTTTCAGGAGTATTATAACAGGCTTGTCAAGCTTTTGCCAGCAGGAATATGAGCGCAGCGCCCTGCCGTGGGCAGGGCGCTGCATGTATACAAAAGGTTACGCCTTCTTGGCGATCTCGCACAGGGCGGCGAACGCCACGGGATCGTTGATGGCCATCTCGGACAGCATCTTGCGGTTGATCTGGATGCCGGCGACCTTCAGACCGTGCATGAAGGTGGAGTAGTTCAGACCGTTGGGCTTCACAGCGGCGGAGATACGGGTGATCCACAGCTGACGGAAGTCACGCTTCTTCAGACGGCGACCCACATAGGCGTAGGTCAGGGACTTCATGACCTGCTCGTTGGCCATCTTGAAGTGCTTGGACTTGGCGCCCCAGTAGCCCTTGGCCAGCTTCAGAGTCTTGTTTCTTCTTTTACGCGCCATCATTGCGCCTTTAACACGTGCCATATTTCAATTGCCTCCTATTCTAACGAAAAACGTATCTTATTTGTAAGGGATCATCTTGCGGATGGTCGCCTCGGTGGTGCAGTCAGCATAGGTGGTGCTGCGCAGACGACGGCCACGCTTGGTGTCCTTCTTGGTCAGGATGTGGCTCTTGAACGCATGAGCTCTCTTGACCTTACCGGTTTTCGTCAGGTTGAAGCGCTTCTTTGCGCCGCTATGGGTCTTCAGTTTAGGCATGTTGTTTACTCCTTCCAATATGATACTCTGCGATAATGCTTACTTGCCGGCCTTGGGGGACAGGAAGATGGACATGTTGCGTCCCTCCAGCTTGGCGGCCTTGTCCAGGGTGGACACCTCGGTACACAGCTCGGCGAACTTGTTCAGCAGATCACGTCCGATCTCGGTGTGCGCCATCTCGCGGCCGCGGAAGCGGACGGATACCTTGACGCGGTTGCCGTCGGACAGGAACTTCTGTGCGTTCTTCAGCTTGGTGTTGAAGTCGCCCACGTCGATGCCCGGAGACATGCGAATCTCCTTGATCTCGACAACGTGCTGGTTCTTTCTGGCTTCCTTCTCGCGCTTGCTCTGCTCGAACTTGTACTTGCCGTAGTTCATCAGCTTGCACACGGGCGGCGTGGCCTGCGGAGAGATCTTCACCAGATCAAGCCCCTGCTCCTCTGCGGTGCGCAGAGCTTCCTCGCCGGACACGATGCCCAGCTGTTCGCCGTTTTCGCCGATCAGTCGGATCTCCTTGTCGGTGATCTCCTCGTTCAGTTGATGCTGTACCTTGCTAATACCGAAGCACCTCCAATCCAAAATAAAAACGCGGACGCTGCTGGCATCCGCGAAACAACATAAACGACCCTGCGGGCGTTTATATGACGCTGTTGACCTCTTTGCTGATGCGGGAGGTGAGGCGGATGCACCGGCCTTCTTTGTTTTCCAGAGTATTGTATACTACGGCGGCGTGTTTGTCAACGGGTTTTTCCAGAATTTTTTTGCATATTTCCCGGCGTATGAGTGAAACTATCTCCGTACCAAGGGTACAGAAAATGGAGGTATATCTCATGGATAACACGAAGAACACCAAAAACACCAAGAACACCAACACGGAAAACACCGAGAACACCAACACCAAGAATACCAAGAACGCCAAGAACTGCAAGTAACTTCTTCATGTCTCATATAAAGAGAGGAGCCGCCAAGCTCCTCTCTTTATTGTATGTGTCAGTGCTCCGCCTTGCCCAGGTACTCCTCCAGCGTGATATCCCGGTTGAAGATATCCTGCGCCGCGTCCTTGCCCACATAGCGGTAGTGCCACGGCTCGTAGATGATGCCGGTGATGTCGGTCCTGCCGTTGGGATAGCGGTGGATGAAGCCGTACCGCCAGGAGTTGGCCATGAGCCACTTCTGGGTGGCGGTGTTCTCCTGCTCGTCGGTCAGATCCTGCATGTTGGCGTCCACGATGTCCACCGCCAGACCCAGCTGGTGCTCGCTGGTGCCGGGAATGGCCACGGCCTTGGCCGCCTCCACCTTGGCCTCCTCCTCGCTCATGCCGCTGTCAACCAGCCGCTGCACCTTGTTGTCGTACAGGCCCTGCTGCGTCTCCTGCGTCCGGTAGGCGGAGCACAGGAACGGGCTGTAGCCCGCCGCCTTGCAGGCGTCCATCATCTCCTCGAAGGCCTCGTAGCACCGGCTGTCGATCTTCCGGCCGTCGCTGAGCGTCACCAGATCCGGCGTCCAGCTGTCCGGCAGCGGATTCCACGGGTTCACCAGCGTCAGCAGATCGTCGTCCACCTTGGGCTGGTCGTCCACCGGCTCCAGCACATCCTGTGCCGGCTGGTTCTGATCCTCGTCCACCGGGGCGTCGTCCTTCTTGCAGCCCTTGATAATAAATATCGCACCCACGATAATGCCCGCCAGCAGCACGGCGGCGATGATGCGGTTGCGCATGGCCTCCCGGTAGCGCTTCTTCCGGCGACGTTCTCTTTCGTAATCCATTCCATTACCTCAATTCTGCGGGGTAGACCCCCGTCTCGTGTAGTTTGACAAGCTCCTGCGCCACCCGCGCACGATCCTCGTGGTACGTCATGCCGAACCAGCGATCCGCCGAGTGCAGCACGGACACGGTCAGCCGTCCCTGCGCCAGCAGGTCGCCCACCATGGTGGGCAGCAGACACTCCGCCTTTACGGACTGCCCGGCCTCGCTGCGGAGGAACGCGTGGAAGTAGCGCTCCAGCTCCCCGAAGATGGACGGCGTAAAGCCCCAGAAGTTCATGGACACCACCGTGTCCCCCGCCAGCACCGCACCGGTGTCCTCGTCCCGGATGGTGCCGTCCGGCAGCAGGGCGATCTTCAGCGTCTCGTGTATGTCGGTCAGGCAGCCGTCCTTCACATGGCACACGCCACGGGACACAGTGCCGTGAGCGGTGACGGTGTTGCGCAGCATATAGCCCACCATGGCCGCCGCGCCCTCCGCCGGGATGGTCCGCAGGGCGCCGTACATGGTGCGGTAGGCGTCCACGCCGTAGTAGTCGTCTGCGTTGATGACGCAGAACGGCTCATGCACCAGCTCTCTGGTGCACAGCACCGCGTGGGCGGTACCGAACGGCTTCGTTCTGCCCTCCGGCGCCGTGTACCACGCCGGCAGGGACGTGCTGTCCTGATAGGCGTAGCACACCTCCACCGGACGGCCGTCCGCCGTCCGCAGTCCGGCGGCCATGCGGCCGCACAGCCGCTCCATCAGCTCTCGCATGTCGGGCTTGATGATGAAAACCACCTTATCGAAACCGGCGCGCACTGCGTCGTACACGCCGTACTCCATCAGAATTTCCCCGTGGGGACCTACGCCGTCGGTCTGCTTGTTGCCGCCGTAGCGGGAACCGATCCCCGCCGCCATAATGACCAGCGATGCATGCATAGTCCTGTCCTCCCTCTTGTCAGCTGTGTACCATCATACCACGAATCGGGAAAAAAACAAGCGCCTTTCGCGCTTGTTAAAGAAATCTTCAAAGGAATTTTATGTCAATTGAAAAAAGCAGTCACGCCGATGGCGCGAGCGGCGCGCACCGGCGCGGAAAGGCAGGAAGCGGGGCGGGCGAAATCGCCCGCCCCTGTGGTGCATCAATATTTCTCCTCGATCATCTTCATGATCTCCGGCTTCAGCGACAGCATGCGGCAGATGTTCAGCGCGTCCCGCGGGCAGTCGGACTTGCCCTCCACCTTGTACAGGCCGTAGTTCATGTGCCGCGCGATCACCGTCACGCCGTCCTCGCTGGTCACGGCCAGCTCACGGCGGATCGCCTCCGGGTCGATGTCCCGCAGGCCGATGATCTGGTAGTGCATGTGGGCGTACTCCGCCACCTTGTCGTAGTGGGTGGTCAGCAGCGAGATGGCGTCCACCCCGTTGAGATACCGCGTCACCGCCTGCACGATCACCGCGCCCTCGTCCGGGTTGGTGCCCCGGGCGAACTCGTCCAGCAGGAACAGGGAATAGCCCTGCTCCACCTCCGTCAGCGCCTTCTGGAACTGCACGATCTCCGAACCGAAGCCGCTGAGCCCCGACTGGATGGACTGCAGGTCGTCAAACAACATTTTCACGCTGGAAAACAGCGGCATTTTTGCCTTTTTCGCGCAGACCAGGAAGCCCGCCTGCAGCAGCAGCACGTTCAGCGCCACCGTTTTCATGGCCACGGACTTGCCGCCCATGTTGGCGCCGGTGATGACCGTGGCGCCCGGCTCCAGCCGGATGGACACCGGCACAAACCGCCGCCCCTGCTCGGCCAGCAGGTCGCACAGCTCCGGGTTCACCATGTCCTCCAGCTCCAGCTCCCGCTCCGTCAGCTCCGGCCGCACGCCGCCGTACCGCACGGCGAACAGCGCCTTCTGGATGATGAAATCCAGCCGTCCCGCCGTGTCCGCGTCAGCCAGCAGGTCGTCCACCATGGGCGCCAGCGCCGCGCCCATAGCTCTGCGGACGTGCATCTCCTCCGACTCCTCCTCGGCGCACAGCCGCGTGCGCTTGAGCCGCAGCTCGTCCTTTTCCGCGTCCGTCTGCGCGTGGAACAGGCACTCCTCCACGTCCTTCTTGGCGCGGCGCACCTCCTTGAGCTTGGCGGTGGCGCTGTCGGGGATGTAGAAGCCGCGGCTGCCGGTGCCGTCCGGGTCGAGGATGGCCAGCGCGGCCTTCACGTCGTGGAACGCCATGCCCTTGAAATGCGTCACCTCATTGATCTGGGCAAACAGCGGGCGGATGCCCTCCAGCCGCTGTAAATACCCCTTGATCTCGAACAGCTCCACATGGTCGGGCGTCTCCCCGTCCGCACAGCGGCGCAGGGAGTTGCGGATGTCCTTCATCTGGCACAGGCCGGTCATCAGCTTGTTGTACACGTCCTTCAGCTCGCCGGCGGCGTTGGCCGCCTGCTCCACGTTGTACAGCTCCTCCTCCAGCGCCGCCCGCTCCTCCGGGGCGTAGAACCGCAGGCGGCGGATGCGCTCCTGTCCGAAGGGAGAGCAGCCGTGCAGCGTTTCCAGCGCGTATTGCAGGCCGATCTTCTCCCGCTCCTCAAACTTGATCGAGATCATGCCAGTTCCTCCTTCACATTGATGACCGGTACGTCCACCGCTTCTCTCATGCGGTACAGAAATTCGTCCTTGTCGAACTTCCAGCCGTAGGCGGACACCGGGTTCACGGTGACGCACAGCGTCCGCGCCGCGTCCTCCGTCTCCAGCGCCACCTCGCGCACTGCCAGCTTATCCAGCGTGTCGGCGCTGAGCAGCACCTTGCTGGGATCCTTCACCACCAGTCGACACCGGCGCAGCACGCCGCTGCGCAGCAGCGGCACCACCATGGTGTCCGTCAGCGCACCGGTCACCAACGCCGCGCCGTGCTCCCGGACGCAGGCCTCCAGCCCGTCGGTGCACTCCGGCGGCAGCGTCTCGGCCTTGGGCAGGTTCATCAGCCGGTAGATATGCACCGTGTCCGCGATGACCTTCTCCATGCTGGCGTTGTAGCTGGCGCCGGTACAGAGGATCACGCCGTCGGCCACTGCCCGCGCACCCAGACTTTTGCGCCCCAGCGCGCCGTCGATGACGGACTTCTCCGCACCCAGCGTGAAAAAGCTCTCGGACACCGACCGCAGCTGCGTGGTGATGGACGGCCCCGCCAGCTGCACATATCCGGCGCTGCGGGCGCGCAGGATCACCACCTCGCCCAGTGGTGTGGGGATACCGGTGGTCATAAGGATCTCCTTGGTCACGTCGCCCAGCCGCAGCATGTCCTTGGCGGTGGCGATCAGGGTGCCCTCCCGGACGAAAATGCCCGGCTTCTCCGTACCGGTGACCACATCGGTGGACTCGCCGTCCCGCCCGATGGAGGTCAGCCCCAGCGTTCCCCGCAGATGTCCGCCGGTCAGCAGCCAGTTGAGCATGGTGGTCTTGCCCGCGTTCTTACACATGCCCACGATGGACATGGTCTTTGTCTCGTTGAGCCGGCGTATCAGCTCCTCGTGCATGGAATACACGCCCTTTCTCTTTGGGCACCACCGCACAATGCATGCTGCGGCGCTTTGCGGAAATCGCTCTTGCCCCATTATGCGGTATTGCCCTTATTCAGTCAGTTTTTAAGTATAGCATACTGAATCGAAAAAAGGAACCCCCTCTTGCTTTTTGTTCACTTTTCCCCTTGCCTTTTCCCGGCACTATGGTATACTGGTGGGCGGATTTTACGGAAAGAAGGGTATTTCTGTGGAAAAGCTGTCCCGCAACGACCATATTGACCTGTACCGCCACCTGGCCTTCTGCGCCGTGGGCGGCTTCTTCGGCTGCCACGCTGTTCTGGTACACGGCGGCATCATGGGCAACGCCCAGACGATGAACCTGCTGGAGCTGCTGCTGGATGCCCTGCGGGGTGACGCATACGCCACGGCGCTGCATCTGGGCGCGCTGGCGCTGTACGTCTTGGGCACCACGCTGACGGTGCTGCTGCCCCACTGGTGGGGCTGGGACATGCACCGGGTATCGCCCCTTGTTACGGCGGCCGCCGCTGTGACGGTGGCGTTCCTGCCGGAGACGCTGAACCCGGTGGTGGCGCTCTATCCCGTGTTCTTCGCCATGAGCATCCAGTGGAGCAGCTTCGCCGGTGCGCGGGGCTTCTACAGCTCCACCATCTTCTCCACCAACAACACGAAGCAGACCTCGCTGGCGCTGGCCAACTACCTGTGCGACAAGGACAGAGCCCACCTGCGGAAGCTGTGGTTCTACTTCTTCACGCTGCTGTCCTTCCACACGGGCGCGGCGGCAGCGTTCTTCGCCGTGAAGTGGTGGTATATACGGGGCGCGCTGGCGGTACTGCCCTTCATCGCGTGGGCGTATTTCCTGGCGGTGTGCGAGCGGCGGCATGAGGCGCTGGCAGACGAGCCGGAGACGATCCCCGACAACACCGCCCAGCCCACCAGCAACGCATAATGACGCAAACATGGCTCCCGGCCTTTGGCCGGGAGCCATGTTTTATGTACTTATTTCCCGCTCAGCTCCACCGCGTGGCGGACAAAGCTCATGGGCGGCACAGGACGGGGCAGCTGCATGGTGAACACCATCTGGGGTGTTTTCGGCTCCGTCAGCTCTCCGCCCTCGGTGTCGTGCATCACCGGAACGGTGACGGTAAAGGGCTTGGTGTCCGGCCCCACGATCTCCACCGTGTCGCCGGAGGCGAACTTGTTCCGCAGACTCAGGGTGGCAAGGCCGCGTTCGTCGCAGTCTGTGACCACGGCGCAGATCTGCCAGTCCCGGAGGTACCGGGCGCTCTCGTAATACTGCCCCGGCTGGCCGTAGAAAAAGCCGGTGGCATAGTGCCGGTGGCTGATGTGCTCCACCTCGTCCCGCCACACCGGATCAAGGGGCTGCCCGGCGGCCACGGCATCCAGACAGTGCCGGTACGCGCCGGTGACGATGGCGGCGTAATAGGCGGATTTGGCACGGCCTTCGATCTTCAGACAGTCCACACCGGCGGCCATAAGGTCGTCCAGATGGTCGATCATGCACATGTCCCGGGAGTTCATGATGTAGGTGCCCTTCTCGTCCTCGAACACCGGGAAGTATTCGCCGGGGCGCTTCTCCTCCATCAGCGCATACTGATAGCGGCAGGGCTGGGCGCATTCGCCCCGGTTGGAGTCCCGCCCGGTCATGTAGTTGGACAGCAGACAGCGTCCGGAGTAGCTGACGCACATGGCGCCGTGGCAGAAGGCCTCCAGCTCCAGCTGCGGCGATACGCGGGCGCGGATGGCGGCGATCTCCTCCAGACTCAGCTCCCGCGCCAGCACCACGCGGGTGGCGCCCAGATCGTACCACGCCTGGGCGCAGACATGGTTGGCCACGGACTGCTGGGTGCTGATGTGCCGCTGGCAGTGGGGCGCATATTTCCCCGCCAGCGTGAACGCGCCCAGATCCGCCAGGATCAGCGCGTCCACACCCGCCGCATCCAGCTTTTCCAGATGGGCGGGCAGCGCCTCCGCCTCGTTCCAGCGGGGCATGGTGTTGACGGTGGCGTGTACCTTCACGCCGTGGTCGTGGGCGAACCGCACCGCCTTCGGCAGCGCCTCATCGTCAAAATTTCCGGCGAAGGAGCGCATGCCGAAGGACGTACCGGCCAGATACACCGCGTCTGCGCCGTACAGCACGGCCATCTGCAGCTTCTCCCAATCCCCGGCCGGGGACAGCAATTCAGGCTTCTTTCCCATGGCGTCAGGAGTAGATGGGCTGGTATTCATCGCTGTTGATAAACTTCAGGTGGTCGCTGTAGTCGGTGAAGAAATGGCTCTTGCCGTCCGTGCCCAGCGCGAAGAAGTAGTAATCGGTGTCCGCCGGATAGATGGCGGCCTGGATCGCGCTGAGGCCGGGGTTGCAGATGGGGCCCGGCGTCAGACCGGGATTGATATAGGTGTTGTATGGGCTGTCGATCTCCGTGTCGAAGGTCTTCACGCCGTCGTGCTTCATGATATAGTTGATGGTGGAGCACAGCTGCAGAGCGCGTCCGCCCTTGTTGCTGTCCGGGTTCTCCAGACGGTTGTGGATAACGGAGCTGATGTTCTTGCGCTCCGTATCGTCGCCGATGGACTCCTTCTCGATCAGGGACGCCATGGTGACGATCTCCTGCAGGGTGTAGGGTGAGGCCTTGATGTCCGCCAGCATCTGCTGGCTGATGGAGTTCTTGAAGTACACCAGCATGGTCTCCACAGCGTAGACGGCGGAGCGGTTCTTGTCGAACTCATAGGTGCTGGGGAACAGGAAGCCCTCCATGCGGTCGATGGTGCCGATCTTGTCGTCGTCCAGGAAGTCGTAGTCCTCATAGGCGAAGTTGGCGCAGGCATCCTCCAGATCCTCCTTGGTGGCCACGCCATTTTCCGCCAGCAGATCGATGATCTCCCGGACGGTGTAGCCCTCCGGGATGGTGACCTTCACCAGCCCCTGTGCCGCCTTGGCGTCGGCCTCCCAGTCGTGCATGTTGGTGATCAGGGCGCGGAAGTCCATGTCGCTGTTCAGCTTGTAGGTGCCCGGCTCCACATAGCGGTCGTAGTGCAGGAACGTGCCGGCGATGTTGAACACCAGACGGGAGTTCACCAGTCCGGCGTCGTGGAGCTTCTTGGCCACGTCGCCCCGGCTGTCGCCCTCCTCCACGGTGATCTCCACCTCCACCGGCGCCTTGTTCAGGGAACAGACGTCGTTCACCAGCAGCCAGCCGATGCCCGCCAGCAGGCAGGACACCAGCAGCACACAGGCGAAATAGGCGATGGTGCGGTTGCGCTTGGCCTGACGGCGGCGGCTGCCGCCGCTGCTGCGGCGGTGCTGCTCGGAGGCCGCCTGACGGCGCACCTCCTCGGCGTCCCATTTCGCCGTGGCGTATTCGTTTCGTTCGTCTCGGTTTGCCATAGATATGCTCCTTTCAGCGCGTCAGCCGATGAGGTCGGCCACGCGCTCCATGACTTCGTTGTGTATATCGTCGATCAGACGGGGCGCGCCCTCCCGGGCGCAGTCGATGCGCGTCCAGCCGCAGCGCTCCACCACATAGGCGGCGTTTTCGCGGCAGCGGCGCAGGTAGTCCTCGTCCCTCTCGTGGATATCGGCGGTGGTGTGGGTGGCGGCCTCCCGCAGGCGCATCATCTGCTCCGTGGCCTCGGTGGGCATGTCCAGATACAGCACGCGGGTAGGCTCCGGCAGTCCCAGCAGGTCGTACTCAAAGTGGAACAGCCAGTCCAGAAACGCGTCCCGCTGCTCAGGCGGCAGCTTGCCGGTCTGGTGGACGGCGTTGCTGGTGGTGTAGCGGTCGGCGATCAGCAGGCCGCCCTGCTCGTAATACGCGCCCCAGTCCTGCTTGTAGGAGGCGTAGCGATCCACGGAGTAGAACACCGACGCGGCGTAGGCGTTGACATCGCCGGGCTTGTCGCCGAAGGCGCCGCCCAGATACAGGCGGATCAGCGCCGAGGATTCCTCCTTGTAGCGAGGGAATTCCAGCTTGCGAAAGGAAATACCGCGGCGCGTCAGCTCGTCGCACAGCAGGCGGGACTGGGTGGCCTTACCGGAGCCGTCCGTCCCCTCGAACACGATAAGTTTTCCCTTCATACCGTAGCCTCCCGCGGGCACACTGCCCCATGATGACGTACATTGTACCATAGTTTTCCCCGCTTGTCCATATTGCAAACCAAAGACCTCCTTGTCATTCCGAGTCTGTGGGGGGCGATGCCCACATCGCCCCACCGTTCCCCTGTCCTGTCATTGCGAGGAGCGAAGCGACGCGGCAATCCGTTCTCCCCTGCCCAAAGGAACGGATTCCCACGCCAGTGACACGGTCACTGGCTCGGAATGACAGCGCGGCGCTGCCGCGCTGACGGGACGTCGGGGACGCCGTCCCCTACGGGCGGTTCGCTGTCATCCTCCGTAGGGCGGGACCCATGTGTCCCGCCGCGATTCGCGCGGTGCCTGCGGCGGGGCGATGTGAGCATCGCCCCTTACGGAATCGCACGGGTTTCGTGCAACGTGGGACGTCGCGGACGCCGTCCCCTACGGAATGACGAAGGGCGGACAGAGTCGTCCGCCCCTACGAAATGCCTCTTACCGCAGCCAATCCGGTTTTGCGCGGCCATGCGCGCCGGACACCAGCCCCATGGCCGCAAACAGCATCACCAGCGACGAGCCGCCGTAGCTGATAAACGGCAGGGTCAGGCCGATGACCGGCATGACGAACAGGCACATGCCCACGTTGACGATCACCTGGAAGATGATCATTCCGGCCACGCCGATGCACACATAGCTCTCCAGCCGCGTCTTGGCGTGCCGCGCCACATAGACGCACCGCAGGACGATGGCCGTCAGCAGCGCCAGCGTCAGCAGGCAGCCCACCAGACCCAGTTCCTCCCCGATGACGGAGAAGATGAAGTCCGTGTGGCGGTGGGGCAGGCTGGACGCCGCCTCGCTCTGTGTCTGCACGCCCTTGAACAGACCCTGTCCGAAGATCTTGCCGCCGCCCAGCGTCAGCAGACTGCGGGTCTGCTGCCAGCCGGTGTTCAGCGGGTCATAGCTGTGGTCGAACAGGACGATGAACCGATTTTTCATGTAGGAATCCAGCAGGTTCAGATCCCACATGGCGTAGAACAGCAGCGCCGCCGCGCCGCCGCCGATCAGGAACCAGCGCAGCGCCACGCCCGCCACAAAGCACATGCAGGCAAAGATGAACAGAAACACCAGCGCGCTGCCCATGTCGCCGGAGATCTTGTAGTACAGCACGAAGATCACGCCGAAGTGTACCGCCAGCATCGCCACAGAGGTCACGGATTTCAGATTCCGGTTCTCCTTCAGCCACGCCAGCTGCTTGGCCAGCACCAGAATGAAGGTGATCTTCACGATCTCCGCCGGCTGCACCTTCACCGGAAGGAAGGGAAAATCCAGCCACGCGCGGTTGCCCGTGCCGCCGTCGATGCCCAGCGGCGTGGCCAGCAGCAGGATGAAGCCGATGCCCACCAGGAATATCCACTTCCAGTATTTCACCAGCTCGCCCACGTCGATCTGCGACACCAGCAGATACAGCAGCACGCCAATGACCAGCGCCGCCGCCTGCACCAGCACAAGGCGGTTGGTGTGCATATACCGGGTGGCGCTGGACACCATCAGCACGCCGAACAGCGATGCGCCGCCGCACAGCGCCAGCAGCAGCAGATCGGCCTGCCGCAGCACATCGTTGAACAGCTCCCGTATACGGCGCAGCATGGCGGCACCTCCCTCTCAGCAAAATTTCTCATTCAGGTGTAAGTTTACCACAAGATGCTTTCCGTGTAAACCGACAAATAGCAATATCCTCCGCCGGCGTATATGAATATTTATGCATTTTGCCCGTTGACAAATTCACTCCCTGTGCTATAATGCAAAGCAAGCTGAATATGGTACTGCTTCCCTTGGCACCGGCTGAGGGATCGAAGGCATCCATGACCGAATCGTAGGTATTCCGGCGTTTGTCGGATAAGATTTGGTCGTGGAGGCCTTTACTTTTTTACAAGAAAAGGAGAAAACGCTATGTACATCAAACCCTTTGCTGTGGAAGAATGGATGAATGAATATGAAGTGGGCGCACGCTTCAATATTGCGGAGACCTGCGTGGACTCCGTGTCGCTGGACGAGCTGTTCGCCCTGGCGGGCGCGGACAAGGCGCAGTTCCTGACGGACTTCTGCGCCAAGCGGCTGACCTATGGCGACATTGTGGGCAGCGACGCCCTGCGCGGCGGCATCTGCAAGCTGTACAAGACCGTGCAGCCCCGACAGGTGGTGCCCACCCACGGCGCGGCGGGCGCCAACCACCATGTGTTCTGCTCCCTGATCGCCGCAGGCGACCGGGTGGTCAGCATCATGCCAACCTACCAGCAGCTGTACTCCATCCCGGAGGCCATCGGCGCGGACGTGGCCATCATGCACCTGAAGCAGGAGAACGACTATCTGCCCGATCTGGAGGAGCTGCGCGCGCTGGTGACGCCGGAGACGAAGATGATCTGCATCAACAACCCCAACAACCCCACCGGCGCGCTGATGAGCGAGGCGCAATTGCAGCAGATCGTGGACATTGCCCGCAGCGTGGGCGCCTATATCCTCTGCGACGAGGTGTATCGCCACCTGACCCAGACCGACGAGTGGTGCCCCTCCATCGCCGACCTGTACGAGAAGGGCATCTCCGTCAGCAGCATGTCCAAGGTGTTCTCGCTGGCGGGGCTGCGGATGGGCTGGATCGCCACCCGGGACGAGGCGGCGCTGAAGGCGTTCCTGTCCCACCGGGACTATAACCTCATCAGCTGCGGCATGTTCGATGACGCGGTGGCGTCCATCGCGCTGGCGCACAGCGATGTGATGCTGAAGCGGAACCAGACCATCGTCCGGGAGAATCTGGCGATACTGGACGACTGGGTGGCCTCCCACCCGCATTTCTATTACACCAAGCCCAAGGCGGGCACCACGGCGTTGGTCTACTACGACTTCGCCGTGCCGTCCTACGACTTCTGCAAGCAGATGTACCACCAGACCGGCGCGTTCGTCACGCCCGGCGACTGCTTCCAGCAGCCCCACAGCATGCGCATCGGCTACGCCTGCGACAAGCAGACGCTCAAGGACGGTCTGGCGGCTCTGGCCGCCTTTGCGGACACATTATAATAACAGGAGGAACGCATCATGACAAAGATGACGGTATTGAACGGCGTGGCTATCGAGGAGCTGCTGACCATCCCCATGGCGGTGGAGGCCGTGGAGCAGGCATATCTGGAAAAGAGCAAGGGCGACGCGGCGCTGTGGCCCATGGTGTTCCACGAATTCGACCCCGGCCACGCCGATCTGGACATAAAGTCCGGCGATCTGGGCGGACTGGGCTTCTACGGGCTGAAGGTGGTGTCGTGGTTCGGCGCCAATCCCGGCAAGGGGCTGCCCGCCCTGTACGGCACGTCCCTGCTGTTCGATCTGGCCACCGGCGCGCCCAGGGCGCTGCTGAACGCCGGCCCCATCACCGACTTCCGCACCGGCGCGGCGGGCGCGATCGGCGCAAAGTATCTGGCGCGGCCTGACGCCGAGACGCTGCTGATGGCCGGTACCGGCGCGCTGGCGCCCTATCTCATTGCCGCCACATTGTACCTGCTGCCGCAGATCAAGACGGTCTATGTGACCAACCCTCACCATCCGGAGTGCTCGGCAGCCGCCTGCGAAGCCATCACACCGCAGGTGGAGAAGCTGCTGTCCGGCTGCGGCGGCTGCCATGCCGCTATCGCCGCCGCGCCCGATCTGGAGAAGGCCGTCCGGCACAGCGACGTGATCCTCACCGCCACCCCTGCCCGCAAGCCGTTTATCAAGGCGGAATGGGTGCAGCCGGGCACCCACATCAGCTGCGTGGGCGCCGATATGTCCGGCAAGCAGGAGGTGGACAGCGCCCTGTTTGCCTCTGCCAAGGTATTCGGCGATGATACGGCGCAGTGCCTGTCGGTGGGTGAATGCGAGGCGCCCTACAAGGCAGGGGTGTTCTCCGGACATATCTGCGAGATCGGCGGCGTCATCTCCGGCGCGGAGGCCGGGCGCACCGATGCTTCCGATATCACCATCTTCGACTCCACCGGCATCGCCCTGCAGGACATCGCCACCGCCGCCGCGCTGCTGCAAGCGGCGCAGGAGACCGGCAAGGGGCAGACGGTCACACTGTAAGAAAAAAACACCGGCTCCGCACCCGAAACGGATGCGGAGCCGGTGTTTTAATCGAGCAGGTTTTCACATATTCTTCCGTATGCTGCCCAGCGCTGTCTTTTCCAGCCGGGACACCTGCGCTTGGGAAATGCCGATCTCCGACGACACCTCCATCTGCGTCTTGCCCTGGCAGAACCGCAGCGCCAGTATGCTCTGCTGCCGGGGATCCAGCCGGGCGATGGCGTCCTTCAGGGCGATGCGATCCAGCCAGCTGTCGTCAGTGCCCTTCTCGTCCTTCACCTGATCCATAACGCACACCGGGTCGCCGCTGTCGGCGTACAGCGGCTCGTACAGGCTCACCGGGTCGCTGATGGCGTCCATGGCGAACACCACCTCTTCCCGCGGGATGCCCAGATACTGCGCCAGCTGCTCCACCGTCGGCTCCCGCTGGTTTTCCGCCATCAGTGCCTCCCGCGCCCGCAGCACCTTGTAGGCCGTGTCCCGCATGCTGCGGCTGACCCGCAGGGCGCTGTTGTCCCGCAGATAGCGCCGGATCTCCCCCACGATCATGGGCACGCCGTAGGTGGAAAAACGCACCGGCTGGTTCACGTCAAAGTTGTCGATGGCCTTCATCAGCCCGATGCAGCCCACCTGAAACAGATCGTCCGCACTTTCGCCACGCCCGGCGAACCGCTGCAGGACCGACAGCACCAGCCGCAGATTGCCGCAGATCAGCTGTTCTCTGGCTACACTGTCCCCTGCATGGGCGCGGCGCAGCAGCGCCGTCATCTCGTCATGTTTCAGCACAGGCAGCTTCGCCGTGTTGATGCCGCATATCTCCACCCTGCTCCGCATAACGCCACCTGCCTTCTTCTTGATAGAGGCAGTATTTCCCGGCGCGGCGGCGGTTATTCCCTGCGGCGGAAAGCCCTGGTTTTCGCCAGAATGGGACATGCGCCGCCGCGCATAGGATAGCGGCAGGAGGTGATGGCGATGCTGTGCAGATTCACCGCGCTGCGGCGTAAGGAGGTCATCAATCTGTGCGACGGCTGCCGGTTGGGGTATGTGGGTGATGTGGAGGTGACGGTGCCGGAGGGAGCGGTAAAGGCGATCATCGTGTTCGGCCCCTGCCGCTTCTTCGGTCTGTTCGGGCGGGGCGAGGACTATTATATCCCCTGGGAATGCGTCCAGAAATTCGGAGACGACATCATACTGGTGGATAAGCCCTTCCGCCGTGACCCGCCGCCACCGCCCAAGCGCCGCAAAAAGTCATTCTTTTCATAAGGAGCGGGCGCCGGACGCGCCCTGCGCCACGCCTATACGGATCAGAGCACGTTTATACTTGGCGGCAAAATGGCGGTATTCCCGGGAGTCTGTTTCGCCGGGATGACTGCTGAGATACGCCTCGGCGTACTCTTTGGCGTGCAGGGCACGGGTGAGGTCGATGTCCTCCGCCCACTCAAAGGTAGTCGGAACAAGGCGCACCTTGCCGTCCGCCACCGCCAGCATGCCGCCGATGCAGGCAGCGGTGCGCACCTTGCCGTCCACAATCAGACGCGCCTGTCCCATGCCCAGCACCGTCACATAGTCGCAGTGTCCGGCCTGCACGCTCATGTCGCCGCCGGCGGCGCGGACGCTGATGCTCTCCGCCTGTCCGTCAAAGACCATGCCGTCCGCGGTGACGATCTGCAAGGGAAAGCTTCTCATTCCTTTGCACCCTCCCCGGCCTTTGCCACCACCTCGTCGATGGTACCGGCATAGAGGAAGGCGGATTCGGGAATGTCGTCATGCTTGCCGTCGATGATCTCGCGGAAGCCGCGGATCGTCTCGGCGATGGGCACATACTTGCCCTGCATTCCCGTGAACTGCTCGGCCACGCTGAAGGGCTGGGACAGGAACCGCTGAATCTTCCGGGCGCGGGAGACAGTCAGCTTGTCCTCCTCGCTCAGCTCGTCCATACCCATGATGGCGATGATGTCCTGCAGATCCTTGTAGCGCTGCAAAATGCGCTGCACATCCCGCGCCACCTCATAGTGCTCCTTGCCCACGATCTCAGGGGCAAGGATTCGGCTGGTAGATTCCAGCGGATCCACGGCAGGATAAATACCCAGAGAGGCAATGCCGCGATCCAGCACGGTGGTGGCATCCAGATGGGCGTAGGTGGTGGCGGGCGCGGGGTCGGTCAGGTCGTCGGCGGGGACATACACCGCCTGTACGGAGGTGATGGAGCCCTGCTTGGTGGAGGTGATACGCTCCTGCAGCGCGCCCATCTCGGTGGCCAGCGTGGGCTGATAGCCCACGGCGGAGGGCATGCGCCCCAGCAGAGCGGACACCTCGCTGCCGGCCTGGGTAAACCGGAAAATGTTGTCAATGAACAGCAGCACGTCCTGGTGCTTCTGGTCGCGGAAGTACTCGGCCATGGTCAGTCCGCTGAGCGCCACGCGCATACGGGCTCCGGGCGGCTCGTTCATCTGGCCGTAAACCAGTGCGGTCTTGTTCAGAACGCCGCTTTCGGTCATCTCGTTGTACAGGTCGTTGCCCTCGCGGGTACGCTCGCCCACGCCGGTGAACACGGAGATGCCGCCGTGCTCCTTGGCCACGTTGTTGATCAGCTCCATGATGAGCACGGTCTTGCCCACGCCGGCGCCGCCGAACAGGCCGATCTTGCCGCCCTTGGCATAGGGGCAGATCAGATCCACCACCTTGATGCCGGTTTCAAGGATCTCCGTGGTGCTCTCCTGCTCCTCATAGGAGGGTGCGGGACGGTGGATGGGCCAGCGCTCCTCGGCTTCGGGGGCGGGGCCGTTGTCCACCGGCTCGCCCAGCAGATTGAAAATACGGCCAAGGCATGCCTCGCCCACGGGAACGGTAATGGGGCTGCCGGTGTCCGTGGCGGGAATGCCGCGCTGCAGGCCGTCGGTGCTGCTCATGGCGATGCAGCGAACCACATCGTCGCCGATGTGCTGCGCCACCTCCGCCACCAGCTTTTTCCCGTCGTGCTCGATCTCAATGGCGTTGAGCAGCTGCGGCATCGCATCGTTGGGAAAACGGATGTCCAGCACGGGGCCTATCGCCTGCACGATGGTGCCCACGTTTTTTTGTGTCATAGGATAGTCTCCTTTTCTGTCATTCATACTGCGCACCTGCCACGATCTCCGTGATCTCCTGCGTGATCGCGCCCTGACGTGCGCGGTTATAGCGCAGGGTAAGATCATCGATCATGGCGCCCGCGTTCTTGGTCGCCGAGTCCATGGCCATGCGCCGGGCACCCTGCTCGGAGGCAAAGGACTCGCACAGCGCGCCATAGATCAGGCCGCCCAGATATTCCGGAACGATCATGTCATACACCGTTTCGCTGTCCGGCTCATAGGTAATGCGCGTGCCGGAGCGTCCGCCGCCCTGTCCGCTGTGATCCACCACGATCGGCAGCAGCCCCATGGTGGTGGGCGTCTGCGACAGGGCGGAGACAAACGTGGTAAAGGCGATGCGGATCTCGTCAAACTCGCCCCGGCGGAAGTCGCGGCAGAGCATGTTGGCCATGGTGAAGCAGTCGCCCACGGTGACGGCGCCGGCCTCCTGATAGGCGCCCGACCACACGGGAATATTCTTGTGCCGGTAATATTCCAGCGCTTTCTTGCCCACGGGCACCACGATCATCTCCCTGCCTGCGGCTTCAGCGTGTACAAGCTTAAAGATGTTGTTGTTATAGCCGCCGGCCAGACCGCGGTCGCCCGCGATCACGATCCAGCAGGTGCGCTTGACCTCCCGCTGCATCACATAGGGCGAGAGAATGGTGTCATCCAGCCCGGCTATATCGTGGATCGTCTCGTGGAGTATCTCGAAATACGGACGGCTTCGTTCCATCCGTTCCTGTGCACGGCGCAGCTTGGAGGCCGCCACCAGCTCCATGGCGCGGGTGATCTGCATGGTGCTCTCCACGCTGTGGATGCGCAGCTTTATGTCTTTCATGGAAGAGGCCATTTGTTCCCCTCCCGGTCAGTGTCTGTCCAGATAGGACGCCACCGCGTCCGTCAGGAAGTCCTTGAGCTGGGCTTCCGTGGACTCGTCCAGCTTCTTTGTGCTGCGGATGGCGTCAAGAATACCGGCGCCCTCGTTGGCCAGCGCCTCGTGCAGCCCGTCCTCAAAATCGCGGATCTGCTCCACGGGGATCTGGGACAGGAAGCCGTTGACCACGGCATAGAGGATGCAGACCTGCTGCGCCACCTCCAGCGGTGTGTTGCGGTTCTGCTTGAGAACCTCCACGATGCGCTCGCCCTGGGCAAGGCGCTCCTTGGTATCCTTGTCCAGATCGCCGCCGAACTGAGCAAAACCTTTGAGTTCGCGGTACTGGCTGTACAGGAGCTTCAGCGTGCCGGACACCTGCTTCATGGCCTTGATCTGGGCGTTGCCGCCCACGCGGGACACGGAGATACCGGGGTTCACGGCGGGCATGACGCCGGCATGGAACAGCTCCGTCTCCAGATAGATCTGGCCGTCTGTGATAGAGATAACGTTGGTGGGGATATAGGCGGCCACATCGCCGGCCTGCGTTTCGATGATGGGCAGAGCCGTCAGGGAACCGCCGCCCAGCGAGTCGCTCAGGCGGGCGGCACGCTCCAGAAGGCGGCTGTGGAGATAGAACACATCGCCGGGATACGCCTCGCGTCCGGGAGGACGGCGGATCAGCAGGGAGATGGCGCGGTAGGCCACGGCGTGCTTGCTCAGATCGTCATAGACAACCAGAACATGCTTGCCCTGATGCATGAAGTATTCGCCTATGGTGCAGCCGGTATAGGGCGCAATGTACTGCAGGGGCGCCTGCTCGGAGGCGGTGGCGCTGACAACGATGGTGTAGTCCATGGCGCCGGCGCTCTCCAGCGTGTTTACCAGCTGCGCCACGGTAGAGCGCTTCTGACCGATGGCCACATAGATGCAGATGACGTCCTGTCCCTTCTGGTTGATGATGGTATCGGCGGCCAGAACGGTCTTGCCGGTCTGCCGGTCGCCGATGATCAGCTCACGCTGGCCGCGTCCGATGGGGATCATGCTGTCAATGGCCTTGATACCGGTCTGCAGAGGCTCCTTCACCGGCTGGCGCTGGATAATGCCGGGAGCAGGACTTTCAATGGGCGCGTAGCGCTCCGACACGATATCGCCCTTGCCGTCGATGGGACGACCCAACGCGTCCACCACACGGCCGATCATGGCCTCGCCCACGGGCACAGAGACAACTCGTCCCGTGCGGCGCACGGTGTCGCCCTCGCGGATGCCCACGTCGCTGCCCAGCAGAACGACGGCCACGGTGTCCTCCTCCAGATTCAGCGCCATGCCGTATTCGCCGTTGGGGAATTCCACCAGCTCGTTGACCTCACACTTGTCAAGGCCGGACACACGGGCAATACCGTCGCCCACCAGAACGACGCTGCCTGTCTCATCGTGCTCAACGGTGCTTTCATAGTGCTTGATCTGGGAGCGGATGATCTTGGATATTTCTTCTAACCTTAATTCCATAGTTTACATACTCTCTTCCTTGAGATCAAAATACTGCTTTCGACAGCAGATCATTCATATCCTCCAGATGTCTGCGGACGGTGCCGTCCAGCCGCTGGCCGTCCATTTCCACACGGACGCCGCCCAGACAATCCGGGTCTGTCCGGCAGGTCAGCCGGATGGTCTTTCCGGTGACGGCGGAGAGCTTCTGCCGCAGCGCCTCCTGCTGCTCCTGCGTCATTTCCACAGCTGTCACGGCGCGCGCCTTCAGGATATTGTGATCCTGATCGTACCGCCTTTCATAGCTGCGCAGGCAGCCCGGCAGAAGCCGGATGGCTCCGGCCTCGCAGAGGATCTTCATAAAATTCAGCACATAGGGGTGTACCTGCCCGGAAAAGGCCTGATCCAGCAATCCTGTGCGCTCGGCCTTGGATATGGCCGGGCTGCTGAGAATATACTGATACTCCGGTGCGCCTGTCAGCAGCTCTGCGGCTCCGCGAAGCTGGGGCAGCAGCTGGCCGTCCAGTTCCTCGCTGCGCGCCAGCTCATAGAGCGCTTCGCCGTATATCTTTGCCGCGTCCTTCATGAGGCTTCTCCGATCTGGTCGATAAACGAATCGATCAGCTCACGATGCTTATCCGAGTCGATCTCCTTCTCCGTCACCTTTTCGGCGATCTCGATGGCAATATCGGAGATCTCCGTTTTCATCTCATTGAATACCTTCCTGCGCTCCTGGCGGATGTCGGAGTGCGCCTTGGCGGTGATGGCCTTGGCCTCCTCCCGCGCGGCATCGAGAATGTCGCGCTCCTGGCGGTGGGCAAGCTCGGCCGCCTCGCGGACGATCTCGTCGCGCTTCTGCTTCGCCTGCGCGATCTCCTGGTCGTAGGCGAGCTTGGCCTGCTCCGCTTCCTGCCGGCGGCGCTCCGCCTCGGCGTACTGGTCGGCGATCTCCTTCTGGCGGTCGTCGATCATTTTTTTCACAGGCTTGAACAGGAGCTTTTTAAGGATCAGGAATGTGATAAGCATATTGCACAGCGTAAACAGAGCCGTCCAGAAATTTACGCCCACAATGCTTTCAAAATTCTGCAACTTTTCGTTCTCCTTTGCTCGGTATAGTCGGTTATGTTAAAACTTGACGAACAGAAGCAGCAGTGCCACGACCAGCGAGTAGATACCGGTGGACTCGGTGATGGCGCAGCCGAGGATCATGTTGGTACGGAGCGTACCGGTGGCCTCCGGCTGACGGGCCATGCCCTCCAGCGCCTTGCCGACGGCGTTTCCTTCACCGATGGCCGGGCCGATAGCGCCGATGCCCATGCAAAGACCGGCGCCCAGGGCGCATGCTGCGGAAATAATAGACTGTTCCATTTTTGTTCTCCTTTTTCTTTATTCGTTGTGAGTAGGTTGCTATATTCTACACCGTCCCGGAGGACAGCATACGAATCTATTCGATCTCCGGCGGCGGGCAGGCATTGCCCACATACACCATGGTCAGCAGGCTGAATACCAGCGCCTGCACAAAGCCGGAAAAGATGTCGAAGTACAGAGAGAGCACCGCGGGGATGCCCACCTGCAGGAAGGGTATCTCTCCCAGAAGGCCGGGCAGCCACCCGAAGATCAGGGACGAGGCTGCGGCCAGCGCAGAGTATAAAAGGCTTGTCAGCACGCCGCCGCCCATGATATTGCCAAAATGACGGAACGCCATGGAGATGGGCTGCGCGATCTCGCTGACGATATTCATAGGCAGCATGACCGCCACAGGCTCGGCATAGCCCTTGAGCCAGCCCCACACGCCGTTGGCGCGGATGGAGCAGACCCACACCAGAACGCTGGTCATCAGCGCCCAGGTCAGCGTTGTGGACAGGTCAGACGTGGCCGAGCGCAGAAAACCGGTCATACCGATCAGGCTGCCCAACGCAGAGCTGAGAAACAGCGTGCCGATATAGGGCGCCCAGTACAGATTGTGCCGCCCCATGGTATCACCTACCATGTCGTACAGCGTGGTAATAAGTTTTTCCGTCAGCACCTGCCGGCCGCTGGGTCTTTTTTGCAGATGCCGTCCCAGGATCCCGCCGGTCACACACAGTATGACCATCACGAGAAAGGAAGAGACGGTGGTCTGCGTGATGGGAATACCACCCAGGATCGGGATGGTAAAATAGATCATAGGTCCGTTCATTGTTTACTCTCCTTCGTTTTCGTTGCCCTGCTGAGCGCCATTGTTCCGACACGCGTAAACAGCAGCGGCAGGATCATGGACACCGGCTCGCCAACGCCTGCCTTCAGCAGCACAAATATGACGGCGGCAATGACCAGAAGCCGGACGGAGGAGGACAACTGCACGGCCAGCTTTGCGCCCGCAGGATTGCCCTCCCGGTCAAAGGCCTCGACGCTTTTCTCCACGCCGATGCTCAATACCGCAAAATTGGCCACGGCGAGCACGCTGCCGACAATGGCGCCCACAGCCACCTGCGGCGTATATTTTCCCAGCAGCGCAAAAACGCCCACCATCAGGCCGGAGCACACCAGCTCCGTGGCCGCAAATGTCAGAAGCATGCAGCGCACGCCGCCGTCGTTCCACAGTTTTTTTATCATATTCATCGCTTTATTCATGTCCGTTGTAGCCTCTGGGTGGTTTATTTCCGTCGTCCTCCGCGCTGATGCGCCGCAGGCTGCGCAGCGATTGCCGCAAGCCCGCCACGCCGCTGAGTATGCCGACAAGGATCAGCACCCACAGCACCCAGCTCCCCAGCGCGTACCGCCGTTGCAGGTAGTCGCCCAGCAGGGCGCAGAGCACCGGCGGCGCTGCGACGGATATTCCGAATTGGGTGATCCATGCCAGCAGGCGCAGTGACCGCATGGTATTACTCCCTGTATGCCGCATATCCGCGTGTCCTCTTCCTCATTACTTGGCAGCCTTGGCAGCCTTGATGGACTCGATCAGCTCGGGAACGACCTTGAACAGGTCGCCGACGATACCGTAGTCAGCCACCTCGAAGATGGGAGCGGTATCGTTCTTGTTGACGGCGATGATGCACTCGGAATCCTGCATACCGGCCTTGTGCTGGATGGCGCCGGAGATACCCAGAGCAACATAGACCTTGGGATGGACGGTCTTACCGGTCTGGCCGACCTGATGGTCAGCGGAGATCCAGCCGGAGTCCACGCAGGCGCGGGAGGAACCCACGACGCCGCCCAGAACCTCAGCCAGCTCCTCGGCCAGCTTGATGCCCTTCTCCACATCCTTGGAGATACCGCGGCCAACGGACACGATGAAGTCAGCGCCGATCAGGTCAACCAGCTTCTTGGCGGCCTTGACGGTCTCGGTGACCTCGGTGTGGATGTCAGCAGCTTCCAGAGCGAACGCGGGATGCAGGATCTCCACGTTCTTCTTGCACTCGCGCTTCTTCATAACGCCGGGGCGAACGGTCGCCATAGCGGGGCGGAAGCGGGGGCAGATGATGGAGGCCATCAGGTGACCGCCGAAAGCGGGACGGGTCATCTTCAGGTCGCGGGACACGTCATGGGGCTCGCGGTTGATCATCACGGTGCCCAGCTTCTCGATGCGCTCCTCGGGCAGAGTGGAGGCCTCGCGCAGGAAGCCCTTGTAGTTGGGCATGTCGATGTCCAGGTGGGTGCAGTCCGCGCACAGACCGGTGTGCAGGCGGGCGGCGCAGCGGGGAGCCAGATCACGGCCGATGTTGGAGGCACCGAACAGCAGCACCTCGGGCTTCAGCTCCTCAACGGCCTCCACGATCACCTTGGTGTAGGCATCGGTGGTGAAGTCCTTCAGCAGCGGGGAGTTGTAGACGTACACCTTGTCGGCGCCGTACTCGCCCAGCTCGGCGGCGATGCCGTCCACGTTGTCGCCCAGCAGGATGCCGCACAGCTCGACACCCAGCTCATTGGCCAGCTTGCGACCCTCGGAGATCAGTTCGAAGGTGGTGGGCATCATCACGCCCTGACGCTGCTCGCAGAACACCCATACGTTCTTGAAGGCAGCGGTATCAGCACTATTAAAAGCCATTTTCTTATTCCCTTCTTTTAGATTTTACAAGCATCATCTGTAAACCGCAGCCAAAAGCTTCGCAGAATTCGCGTCCGCAGACGCGAATCGCTTCCATCATTTTTCCGGCGACATGTGCGTCGGAAAAATTCCTCTCGGCCAGCAAGTGTGCCCAACGGGCGCGCGCAGTCGGCCGCGATCTCCTCACAAAAAATGCCTGCATTTTTTGTGATTGATTTTTAGATGATGTGCTTGGCGGCCAGGATGCCTGCCAGCTTGTCGGTGGTAGCCTTGTAGATCTCGGTGATCTTCGCGTCGCGCATCATGCGCTCTACCGGGTAATCCTTGGTGTAGCCATAGCCAAAGGCTTCGCCGGCTGCGGTCAGGCTGCCGCGGTCTACCGCCGCCAAAAACAGCTCGCATTTGATGGTGTCCATGTAAAGACCCCCATTCGCGCCATGGCATTATATCATGTCAGGCATGACATTTCAACTGTTTACTCATATATCGTTCTGTTGTAAAATTAGCATATCATATACAATATCCCGCTAGGCTGAAACGTCTGTTTATTGTATCTATTTTTTAGCAAAGGAGTCATGAATATGTCTTTTATTTCTGAGAAGAGCAAAAAGATCCCCGGTTCCATGATCCGCGAAATGTTCGCCATGCGTCTGCTGAAGGAAAAGCATGTGGTGGTGCCCGGCACCGGCTTCGGCGAGGCCGGCGCTGCCGGCACCTGCCACGGCTCCCTGCAGGCGGGCGCCCTGACCACCACGTTCACGTCCTCTCAGGGACTGATGCTGATGATCCCGGCTACAAGGGGACGTCGAGGACGCCGTCCCCTACAAATGACAGACTTTTTCGGCAGACTGGCGGGCGCGCCTTTTGGCACGCCCGCCTTGCTTTCTCTTTACTTCTTGAAACTGTCCTTCAGGGATACGCTGCGGTTGAACACCAGATGCTCCGCCGAGCTGTCCCGGTTGTCCAGGCAGAAATAGCCCATCCGCATGAACTGGAACGTAGGCGCGTTGACGCCGGTGCGGTTCTCCTTCTTGTCGAACTCCTCCGCCACCTTGCGCATCTCCGGCTCCACCTTGCAGCCGGTTAGCACCGTCAGGCTCTCCGGGTTCAGGCAGGTCAGAAAGTCCTTGTCAGGGCCGTCGGGCTGCTCGTCGGAGAACAGGTTGTCGTACAGGCGCACCTCGGCGTCCATGCAGTTGGCGGCATCCACCCAGTGGAGCGTCGCGCCCTTGACCTTGCGCCCGTCGGCGGGATCGCCGCCGCTGGAGTTGGGGTCGTACTCGCACAGCACCTCCACCACGCGGCCGCTCTCGTCCTTGACGCAGCCAGTGCAGGTGACCAGATACGCGCCCTTCAGCCGGCACTCGAAGCCGCCGGGGGTCAGCCGCTTGTACTTGGGCACCGGCACCTCTATGAAGTCCTCCTCTTCGATCCACAGGTGGCGGGAGAAGGTGATCTCGTGGGTGCCCTGCGCGGGATCGGTGGGGTTATTCTCCACGGTGAACGTCTCGCTCTTGCCCTCAGGATAGTTGGTGACCGTCAGCTTCACCGGGTGCAGCACCGCCATGGTGCGCTCCGCGTGGGCGTTCAGATCCTCCCGCAGGCAGTGCTCCAGGAAGCCGTATTCAATGGTGTTGGGGGACTTGGCCACGCCGATGCGCTCGCAGAAGCTGCGGATGGCGGCGGCGGTGTAGCCCCGGCGGCGCAGGCCGCACAGGGTGGGCATACGGGGATCATCCCAGCCGGACACATAGTTCTCCTCCACCAGCTTGCGCAGCTTCCGCTTGGACATCACCGTGTGGTCGATGCCCAGCCGGGCAAACTCAATCTGGCGGGGATGGGCGGGCAGCTCGCAGTTTTCGATGACCCAGTTGTACAGGGGGCGGTGCGCCTCGAACTCCAGCGAGCACAGGCTGTGGGTGATGCCCTCCAGCGCGTCCTGAATGGGGTGGGCGAAGTCGTACATGGGGTAAATGCACCACTTGTTGCCCTGCCGGTGGTGGCTCATGTGGTTGATGCGATAGATCACCGGGTCGCGCATATTGAAGTTGCCGCTGGCCAGGTCGATCTTGGCGCGCAGGGTCATGGCACCGTTGGGGAACTCCCCGGCGCGCATGCGGGCAAACAGGTCCAGGCTCTCCTCCACCGGGCGATCCCGGTAGGGGGACACGGCGGGAATACCGATGTCGCCGCGGTTGGCCTTGAACTCCTCCGGCGTCAGCTGGCACACATAGGCCAGCCCCTTCTTGATGAGCAGCACCGCCTGCCGGTAGTCCTCCTCAAAATAGTCACTGCCGTAGAAGAACCTGTCGCCCCAGTCGAAGCCCAGCCAGTGGATGTCCTGCTTGATGGCCTCCACAAACTCCTCGTCCTCCTTGGTGGGGTTGGTGTCGTCCATGCGCAGGTTGCACAGGCCGTTGTACCGCTCGGCGGTGCCGAAGTCGATGGTCAGCGCCTTGCAGTGTCCGATGTGCAGATAGCCGTTAGGCTCCGGCGGGAAACGGGTGTGAACGGTCATTCCCTGGAACTGACCACCCTCTGCGATGTCCTCGTCGATAAAGTTCAGGATAAAGTTCCTGCTCTCCGCTACCTCCTCCGTCTCAGGGGTATTGGTCTTCTTTTCCTCGGTCATTGTCTCACACTCCTTATTGTCAATAATGTAAAAGCGGTATTTAATTATAAAGGAAAGCCCTGTTAAATGCAAGAGGTTTGTCCTCCGTTTCGGCTAATGATTTTCGACAGGTATGCGAATTTGAAGTACAAGTATGGATCGAGAAGTTTTTGGTGCAGAGGGTACTATGTGGATACTGTGGGACGCAATAAAAAGATCATAGCGGAGTATATCCGAAACCAACTGGAGGAGGACTATGCCGCGGATCAGGTCAGCATCAAAGAATATGTAGACCCGTTTACGGGTGACAAGAAAAAGAAGGCATAAAAAGACAGCCGCTTGAAGCGGCTGCCTGAAATGGTAATGCGGTGTCAAACCTTCAACGCCCCTTTTAGGGGCTGCGGTCGTAATAGCCCCTTTTAGGGGCGGGTCAAACCACCAGTTTACTGGTGGTTATGATTTTTGTGGAAGGACGGATTCCCACGCCAGTGACACGGTCACTGGCTCGGAATGACGGGGAGGACGGCGGGGCAGGTGCGTTGAACCGCCCGTAGGGGACGGCGTCCCGACGTCCCGTCAGCGCGGCAGCGCCGCGCTGGGAGACGGATTCCCACGCCAGTGTGCGCACTGGCGTGGGAATGACAGGAACAAAACGGCGGGGCGATGTGGGCATCGCCCCCTACGGAATGACAGAAAACGGGGCGGACAGAGTTGTCCGCCCCTACAAAAGGACTGTCAAAGGGCGCCGCTGAGGATGTCCTCCGCCACGGCGCGGCGGGTGACGCAGCGATCCATGGCCTGCTTTTCTATATAGCGGTGTGCGTCCTGCTCCGTCATGCCCCGCTGGTCGATGAGCTGCCATTTGGCGCGGTTCACCAGCCGTATCTCCGCCATTTTCTCCTCGATGGTGGCGGTTTTCTGCTCCATGCGCCGCAGGCGCTCCCGCGTGCCGCACAGCAGCTGGAGCGATTGCAGCAGCAGCGGCGGGGAGGTGGGCTTTTGCAGCAGCAGGATGCCCTGGGGCGACAGGCGGGCGGACAGGTCGGGGTAGTGCTCCGCCTTGACCAGCAGCAGCACGCCGGCGCTGCTCTTGTCGATGATGTGCAGCGCCAGCTTTGTGCCGAACTCATCCGGCAGGGGTGCGCTGATGATGACGATGTCGAAGGGGCGCTCCAGCAGCACACGCCGCGCCTCCGCCACGCTGGAGGCGGCGCACAGCGGCGCGTAGCGATCCTCCGGCAGCAGCTCCCGGAGGGACGTATGGAATTTGGCCGCGGCGGATACCACCAGCACACTGTAGGTGCTCCGGCTGTCGTCCATGTTCGTCCCTCCTTTCGCGGCAGGTAATGGTCAGCGGGTGTACGGTCTGATGATGCTGTCGGGCAGGCACTGGGCGATGAATTCGCTGCCTGCGGCTGCGGTTTTGGCGTCCTCCAGCGTCTCCGGCAGGGTGTGGAACTGCGCTCTCACGGAGGCGGGCGCGGTGTAGAAGTTCACATCGGCGGCGTCGGGCAGCACCAGACGGCGGTTTATACCGTCCAGCCCCGCCCGGATCAGCAGCGTGAAGGCCAGATACGGGCTGCACAGCGGGTCGGGAGAGCGCAGCTCCGCCCGGCGGTACTCGCCCTGCGCGGCGGGGATGCGGATCAGCTGGGATCGGTTCTCGCTGGACCAGGAGATATACCGCGGCGCTTTGCTGCTGCCGAAGCGGTGGTAGGACTCCTCCCGCGTGTTCAGGAACACGGTCATCTCCGCCACATGGCTGAGGATACCGGCGATGATGCGGGGCATCACGTCCTCCCCGTCCCGGCTCTTGGCGGAGATGTTGATATGCATGCCGTTGCCGGGCTTGTCGGCCAGCGGCTTGGGGGAGAAGTCGGCGGCAAGACCGTTGCGCACCGCCACGGAGTTCACCACCGCGCGGAAGGTCACGGCGTTGTCGGCAGCGGTGAGGGGGTCGGAGTAGCGGAAGTCGATCTCGTTCTGACCGGGCCCCTGCTCGTGGTGGGAGCACTCCGGGCGGATGCCCATCTGCTCCAGCGTCAGGCAGATCTCCCGGCGGACGTTTTCCCCCTTGTCCTCCGGGGCAATGTCCATGTACCCGGCGTTGTCGTAGGGGATGCGGGTGGGCTCGCCGTTGTCGTCCCGGCGGAAGAGATAGAATTCCATCTCGGTGCCGAAGGAGAAGGAGATGCCCATCTGCTCGGCGTCCGCCACGGCCTGACGCAGCAGGGCGCGGCAGTCGGCATCGAAGGCGGCGCCGTTGGGACGCAGTACATGGCAGAACATCCGCGCCACCCGCCCGTGGTCAGGCCGCCAGGGGAGCATGCAGAGTGTGCCGGTGTCCGGGTGCAGGAACAGGTCGGAGTGCACCTCGTCGCCGAAGCCCGGCACGGCGGAGGCATCGAAGGCGATGCCGTAGGTCAGCGCCCGCTCCAGCTCGTCCGGCAGGATGGAGATGTTCTTCTGGCTGCCAAAGATGTCGCAGAAGGCCAGACGCAGGAATTTGATGTCCTCCTCCGCCACATACTGCCTGATCTCGTCCGCTGTGTATTTCATAGTGATACCGCCTTTCTAATTGGCTACATACATCTGCTGGTAGGGGTTGCTGCTGCCCGGTGTGACCACGGTGTAGGGATCGCGCAGCAGCGCGTCCGCGTCCCGGCCGAACAGCCGGGCGTATTCCTGTACATAGGGTCGGATCTCCGCCATGTCCTCCGCGGTGGCACTGTGCAGCGACACCTGATCGGGGAAGCGGATGTTGGACACGTCGCCGCGGAACACCATCTTGCCGCCGTGCATCCCGGTGCAGGGAAAGAAATGCACCACAGGTCGCCCGTCGGTGTGCAGCCCCAGCACCAGTATCAGGCCGCCGGCCTGATACTCGCCCAGAAAGCTGCCGGCGCGCCCGCCGATGACGATCACCGGCTTGTGCTGCTTGTACGCCTTCATGTGGATGCCGGCGCGGTAGCCCGCGTTGTCGCGGATGTAGATCTCGCCGCCCCGCATGGCGTAGCCCGCCGCATCGCCGGCGCTGCCGTTGATGACGATGCGCCCGGCGTTCATGGTGTCGCCTACGGCGTCCTGGGCGTTGCCGTTGACGGTGATGGAGCCGCCGCCCAGATATGCGCCCAGCGCGTTGCCGGGTACGCCGTCAATGACCAGCGTCTTGCCGCTCATGCCGGCGGCAATGAACCGCTGCCCCTGACAGGCGCAGATGCGGCACTCCTTCCCAGCGCGGCGTATGGTTTCGTTCAATTGGGAGAAGGAAAGCTCCCGCGCTTCTATGAAGTCCATATTGTACCACTCCTTTCGTGGCTTTTCCACGCATATTTCGTATAAATATCGTTTTTTGACGTTTTTTTATTCACCGGCGTGGGCAACGCCCAGGATCTCCAGCTCCTTGTCCGTCAGGTGGATGCCCCGCAGCATCACCCGGTTGCCCCGCAGGGCTTCAATGGAGTTGATGCCCATGCCGCCCATCATCTCCTTGATCTCGTGCTTCCACGCCGTGACCAGATTCACCAGCCGCTCCGCGCCCTGCTGGGGATCCAGCCGCTTGACCAGATCGGGACGCTGGGTGGCGATGCCCCAGCAGCACCGGCCTGTCTGACAGGAGCGGCACAGGTGGCAGCCCATGGCCAGCAGCGCGGCGGTGGCGATGTAGCAGGCGTCCGCGCCCAGGGCGATGGCCTTGACCACATCGGCGGAGGAGCGGATGCTGCCGCCTACGATCAGGGACACGTTGTTCCGGATACCCTCGTCCCGCAGCCGCTGATCCACGGCGGCCAGCGCCAGCTCCACGGGGATGCCCACGTTGTCGCGGATGCGGGTGGGAGCCGCGCCGGTGCCGCCCCGGAAGCCGTCGATGGCGATGATGTCCGCGCCGCTGCGGGCGATGCCGCTGGCAATGGCGGCGATGTTGTGGACGGCGGCTACCTTGACGATGATGGGCTTTTTGTACTGGGTGGCCTCCTTCAGTGAGTAGACCAGCTGGCGCAGATCCTCGATGGAGTAGATGTCGTGATGGGGCGCGGGGGAGATAGCGTCCGCGCCCTCCGGGATCATGCGGGTCTTGGACACGTCGCCCACGATCTTGGCGCCGGGCAGATGCCCGCCGATGCCGGGCTTGGCGCCCTGCCCCATCTTGATCTCGATGGCGGCGCCGGTGTTCAGGTATTTCTCCTCCACGCCGAAGCGCCCGGAGGCCACCTGTACGATGGTGTTGGCGCCGTAGGGGTAGAAATCCCGGTGCAGACCGCCCTCGCCGGTGTTGTAGCAGATACCCAGCTCCTGCGCGGCGCGGGCAAGGGCGGCGTGGGCGTTGTAGCTGATGGAGCCGTAGCTCATGGCGGAGAACAGAATGGGCACCGACAGCTCCAGCTGAGGCGGCAGGTCGGTGCACAGTGTACCGTCCGCGTTCCGCCGGATGGCCGACGGCTTCTTGCCCAGAAAGACCCGCGTCTCCATAGGCTCCCGCAGGGGGTCGATGGGCGGGTTCGTCACCTGCGAGGCGTTGATCAGCAGCCTGTCCCAGTACACCGGCAGGGGCTGGGGGTTGCCCATGGAGCTGAGCAGCACGCCGCCGGTGGACGCCTGCTTGTAGATCTCCTTCACAGTGGCGCAGCTCCAGTTGGCATTCTCCCGCAGGCAGTTCTCGTTTTTCACAATTTTCAGCGCGTGGGTGGGACAGAAGGACACGCAGCGCTGGCAGTTGACGCACTTGCTCTCGTCGCTGACCATGACCTTTCCGTCGGCGTTGTAGGTGTGTACGCCGTTGGCGCACTGCGTCTCGCAGATACGGCAGCGGGTGCAGCGCGCATCGTTCCGCACCACGTCAAATTCCGGTATGATGTAATCCAGAGCCATCAATAGGCACCTTCTTTCACTTTCACGATAAACGGCTCACCGCCCATAGGGGCGTACAGGTTCTCGGCGTCGGGAGCCATGACGCGGATGGCGGCCTCCTCGCTGGCGATAAACACCTTGTCATCCTTCTCCGCCGTGACCATGGAGCGCAGCTTCAGGCGGTCGTTCAGCGCCATCAGCCCGCCGTTGAACCCCAGAATAATGGAGAACGGCCCCGTGATCAGCAGGCTGGGATATACCGTCCGCAGATACGTCAGCTGCCGGGCGGCATCCGGCTCCCGGGTGCGGATGGTGGACCAGAAAGGCGCGGCGATCACCGACGCCATCTCCTCCAGCGTCAGCCCCTGCCGCCGCAGCAGATAGTCGGCGATATAGGTGATGACCTCCGTGTCCGTTTGCAAATTGCACTTGTAGCCGTACATTTCAATACAGCGGCGGTTGGCGTCGTAGGAGGATATCTCCCCGTTGTGGACGATGGACCAGTCCAGCAGGGCAAAGGGGTGCGCGCCGCCCCACCAGCCGGGGGTGTTGGTGGGATAGCGCCCGTGGGCTGTCCAGCTGTACGCGCCGTACTCCTCCAGCCGGTAGAACCGCCCCACGTCCTCCGGATAGCCCACCGCCTTGAACGTGCCCATGTTCTTGCCGCTGGAGAATACATGAGCGCCCTTCAGCCGGGTGTTGATGTCCATGACCGTCCGGGCGACGAATTCCTTCTCGTCCAGCTGGAGCCGCGCCAGCACGGAGCCAAGCGGACGCACAAAGTAGCGCCAGATATGGGGGATGTCCGTGATCTCCGGGATGATGCGGATGGGGATCAGCTCCGCCTCCACGATCTCGAAGCTCTCCTTCAGCAGAGCCTCGCACTCCCGGCGGGTGGTGTTGTCATCAAAGAAGATGTGAAACGCGTATTCGTCCCGGTGCTCCGGGTAGATGCCGTAGGCGGCGAAGCCGCCGCCCAAGCCGTTGGAGCGGTCATGCATGGGGATCATGCTCTTTATAACAGACTCGCCGCTCATCCGCGTCCCCTCCCGGGAGATGACCGCCGAGATCGCGCACCCGGAGGAGATGCGCACCTGTCCTTCCAGTTTCATACTGTGTCCGTCCTTTCCTGAGCCGTTGTTTTCCTGTGCTTCCAGCCCGCCCTTTCAAGCGAGGGAGGGGGAAAAGGAAACAAAAAGGCGCCCATCCGATAGGGACAAATGTCCCGCTCGGATGAACGCCTTTGCTCATCATGGTTCGGCATTATAGCACGACTGCATCATAAAGTCAATGAATAAAACGACAAAAATTGTGAAAAAAGCTGATTGACAAATCTCTCACATGCGCCTATAATTTCGCCCATGAAAGGCAAAGGCGTCTTGAAGCTCAGGGCTTCGTGACGCCTTTTTCTATTTTCAAATTTATTAAAAACGGGGTGGAACACATGAAAACCGTATCGGACATCTTCGGCACACTGGTATTTGATGACCGCGTGATGAAGGCGAGACTCCCCCATGACGTCTATCTGTCTTTGAAAAAGACCATTGACGAGGGCGGCCGGCTGGACAGTCAGGTGGCCGACGCCGTGGCAGAGGCCATGAAGGATTGGGCCATCGAGCATGGAGCGACCCATTTTACCCATTGGTTCCAGCCGCTGACCGGCATCACTGCCGAAAAGCACGACAGCTTTATCACCCCCTCGCCGGACGGCGGCGTGCTTATGGAGTTCTCCGGCAAGGAGCTGATCCAGGGCGAGCCGGACGCGTCCAGCTTCCCCTCCGGCGGTCTGCGCGCCACGTTTGAGGCTCGCGGCTACACGGCCTGGGATCCCACGTCCTACGCCTTTATCAAGGACAAGGCGCTGTGCATCCCCACGGCCTTCTGTTCCTACGGCGGCGAGGCGCTGGACAAAAAGACGCCGCTGCTGCGCTCCATGCAGGCGCTGAACAAGCAGGCGCTGCGCGTGCTGCACCTGTTCGGCAACACGGACGTCAAGTGCGTGCGCACCTCGGTGGGACCCGAGCAGGAGTACTTCCTTGTGGATCGCGCCATGTTCGACAAGCGGAAGGACCTGGTGTTCTGCGGGCGCACGCTGTTCGGCGCGAAGCCTCCCAAGGGGCAGGAGATGGACGACCACTACTTCGGCGCTATCAAGCCCCGCGTGGCGGCGTATATGGCCGACCTGAACGAGGAGCTGTGGAAGCTGGGCATTCTGGCCAAGACGGAGCACAACGAGGTGGCTCCCGCCCAGCACGAGCTGGCGCCCATCTATACCACTACAAATATCGCCACCGACCACAACCAGCTGACCATGGAGATCATGCAGAAGGTGGCCGCCCGGCACGGGCTGGTGTGCCTGCTGCACGAAAAGCCCTTCGACGGCGTCAACGGCTCCGGTAAGCACAACAACTGGTCCATGGCCACCGATACCGGCGCGAACCTGCTGACCCCCGGCGAGACACCCCACGAGAACGCGCAGTTCCTGCTGTTCCTGTGCGCGGTGATACAGGCCGTGGACGACTATCAGGATCTGCTGCGGCTGTCCGTGGCCACCGCCGGCAACGACCACCGTCTGGGCGCCAACGAAGCGCCGCCCGCCGTGGTGTCCATCTTCCTGGGTGACGAGCTGACCGCCATCCTGGAGTCCATCGAAAAGGATGAGCCGTACAGCGGCACGGAAAAGACCGTCATGAAGCTGGGCGTGCATGTGCTGCCCAAGTTCATCCGCGATACCACCGACCGGAACCGCACCTCCCCCTTCGCCTTTACCGGCAACAAGTTCGAGTTCCGTATGCTGGGCTCCGCCAACTCCATCGCCTGCTGCAACATCATGCTGAACGCGGCGGTGGCCGAGTCCCTGCGCCAGTACGCCGACGCGCTGGAGGGCGCCGAGGACTTCGACAGTGCGCTGCATCAGCTGATCCAGTCGGTCATCAAGAAGCACAAGCGCATCATCTTCAACGGCAACGGCTACGACGATGCCTGGATCAAGGAGGCCACCGAGGTGCGCGGCCTGCTGAACCTGCGCACCACGCCGGACGCCATGCCCTGCATCCTGGAAGAAAAGAACGTGAAGATGCTCACATCCCTGAAGGTCATGTCCGAGGCGGAGATACGCTCCCGCTACGAGATCATGCTGGATAACTATCGCAAGACCGTCAATATCGAAGCGGAAACAATGGTGGACATGGCGCGCCGCCAGATCCTGCCCGCCGTGGAGAAGTTCTCCGCGAAGCTGGCACAGGACATCGCACTGAAGAAGGCGGTGGCGCCGGTGGTGTCCGGTATCTACGAGATAACGCTTGTCACGCGGCTGTCCGACCTTGTTGAGGAGATCGACGCCGCCGTGGAGGATCTGGCCGCAGCGCTGGCTGCGTTCCACAAGATCGACGACGTGACCGAGAGCGCCAACATGGTGCGGGATGTGCTGCTGCCCAAGATGGAGGCGCTGCGCAAGCCCTGCGACGAGGCGGAGCAGCGTACCGCTGTCGGCTGCTGGCCGTTCCCCACCTACGGTGATCTGCTGTTCGGCGTGCAATAAACGCCGGTTCTTACTGAGCTTCCGATCCCACCGGGTTCCGCCAGACCCTGTGGTTCCCGTACCCTTGCAAACGGGGTACCATTTCTCTCCTGAAAAGTGAAGTGCCGTGTGCCTGCGGGCGCGCGGCACTTCGCTTTTTTATAGGTGGACGGCGGCAAGCAAAACAACGCGGCGCCCCCTGCGGGGCGCCGCGCCAGCGTGTCGATAAACCCACGCCCCTGTCATTCCGAACCAGTGACCGATGTCACTGGTGTGGGAATCCGTAACCTTTTAGCTGGGAATCTGCGGAAAAGTGCGTGAATCATGCGTTTTAGAAACGGATTGCCACGGCGCTGCGCGCTGATGGGACGTCGGGGGCGCCGTCCCCTACGGAGCGTGACCGCACATGCCGTAGGGCGGAGTGTCCGCACAGGCAGCAAAAGGCGCTGTCCTTTCGGACAGCGCCTTTGAACGTATAGGGGAAATTACTCCTCGTCGGCGTCCTCGTCAGCGGAGGGAGCCAGCAGAGCGCGGATGGACAGGGAGATCTTCTGCTTCTCCTCGTCGATGGCGGTGATCTTGGCGTCCACCATCTCGCCCTCGGTCAGCACGTCGCCGGGCTTCTCGATGCGGCGGTCAGCGATCTGGGAGATGTGGATCAGGCCATCCACACCGGGCACGACCTCGGCGAACGCGCCGAAGGTCATCAGCTTCACGATGCGCACGTTGGCCACATCGCCCACGTGGTAGGTAGCCATGAACTTATCCCAGGGATTCATGCTGCGATCCTTCACGCCCAGAGAGATCTTGTGCTTCTCGGGATCGAAGGAGATAACATACACATCCAGCGTGTCGCCCACGGAGACGACCTCGGCGGGATTCTTGATACGGCTCCAGGACAGCTCGGAGATATGTACCATACCATCCACGCCGCCGATGTCCACGAACACGCCATAGCTGGTCATGGACTTCACGGTGCCGGTGTAGCGCTTGCCGACCTCGATGTTGTTCCAGATCTCGGCCTGCGCCGCCTGACGAGCCTCGTAGGTGACAGCCTTGATGGAACCCACCACACGGCGGCGGGCGCGGTTGACCTCGGTGATGCGCAGGGACACGGTCTGGCCGATCATGGTGCTCAGCTCAGCGCCGCGGGGCAGGCCGGACTGAGAAGCGGGCACGAACACGCGCACGCCCTTGACGTTGACAACGATACCGCCCTTGTTCTCCTCGGTGACCTTGCCTTCCAGCGTGGTCTTTTCCTCGCGGGCCTTCTCGATGTCCTCCCAGACCTTCACAGCGTCCAGACGCTTCTTGGACAGCATGGCGTAGCCCTCCACGTCGTTGACGCGGATAATGTACGTCTCGATCTCGTCGCCGACCTTGACGACATCCTCAGGCTTCACGTTGGGATCGGCGGACAGCTCGTCCACAGAAATATAGCCCGCCTGCTTGCAGCCCAGATCGACCTGCACCTCGGTGGGGCCGATCGCCGTTACGATACCGGTTACCTTCTCTCCTGTATTCAAAGTCTTAAAAGATTTTTCCAGCATTTCCTCGAAGCTCTCTTCGGTAGCTTCCACGTTCTTGATCTCGTCGCTCATTGTTGCATATACCTCCTTAATGATGCCCGCTGGCGTGGACGCGCCGGCTGTAAGCCCCGCCACAGAACATCCGTTAAGAAAGTCAGCCCGTAGTTCCTCCGCGCCCTCGATCTGATAGACGCGGGCGCAGCGGGTACTGCAGATCTCCGATAAATGTTTGGTGTTGGCACTCTTACGATCTCCGACCACGACCATAACGTCCACCCGCCCGGCGATATCCGCCGCCTCGGATTGACGTTTTTGCGTAGCATCACATATTGTATCAAATATTTCGGCGTTTGTACACTCTTTTTTTAAAAAATTTACGCACTTTTCCCATATCGAGCGGATGCAGGTGGTCTGCGCGACAGCCAGCAAACGCTCTGTCCGCCGCGCGGGGACAGCCGCCAGCCATTCCGCCAGCTCCTCCGCATTGCCCAGCACCACGCTGCGGCTGCTGCGGCTGGCGGCGGCGATGACCTCCGGGTGGTGATCCTCCCCGATGATGAGGGGCGTCCGCCCCTCCTGCTCCGCCCGCTCCACCAGCCGGTGGATGCGCAGCACATGGGGACAGGTGGCATCCAGCACCCGCGCGCCCCGCGCTTCCAGCGTCCGGTACGTCTCCACCGGCTCGCCGTGGGCGCGGATGAGCACCGTCTCCCCCGGCTGCACCTCCTCCGCGGACTGCATCTGCCGGGCGCCCAGCGCCTCCAGCCGCCGCACCACGCTGTCGTTGTGGATGATGCTGCCCAGCATAACGCAGCCGCCGGCGGCTGCGGCCTCCTCCGCCATACGCACCGCCCGCTCCACGCCGTAGCAGAACCCGGCGCTCTGCGCCTGTATCACTCGCATTCGATGCCTCCCAGCGCGTAGGCGCGGCGCATGACCTCACGGGCGTTGGCGGTGTATTCCTCCGCCGTGCCCTTCCGCCCGGTGTACTCCGGGGCAAAGGGCTCGCCGATGATGATGGGCGTCCGGCGGAACAGCCGCTTCTTTGTGCCGATGAACACCGGCACCAGCTTCACCCCCGCACGGATGGCCATCATGCCCGCGCCGGACTTGATCTCCGCATGGCCGGGGTTTTTTACCCGCGTGCCCTCCGGGAACAGGAACAGGTTCCAGCCGTCCCGCAGGCTCTGTATGGCGGTCTTGACCGCGCCGATGTCGCTGTGACCCCGATCCACCGGAAACACGCCGATGGCGCGGAGGAACCCGCCCAGCACCGGTATGGAGAACAGCTGCTTCTTGGCCATGATCCGCACGTTGAACGCCTGGGGCATGGACAGCACGAACAGCACCGGATCCCACAGATTGGAGTGGTTGGCACACAGCAGGTACGGCCCCTCCCCCTCCTTCAGGTTCTCCGTGCCCCGCAGCTCCACCGGCAGGAAAAACAGCACCAGCGGCCGCAGCACCCGCCACACCGCCGCGTAAAACTTGTTTCTCACCGCTCCACGCTCCCCCGGATCACATCCAGCAGCAGCTCCAGACTGGCGGCGAAGTCCATGTCCGTGTTGTCGATCATGATGGCGTCGTCCGCCGGGCGCAGCGGCGCCGCCGCCCGGTGGGTATCGTTGTAGTCCCGCTGCTCCATCTCCCGCAGCACCTCGTCAAAGGGCTTGGGCGTGCCCCGCTGCTCCAGCTCCAGACAGCGCCGCCGCGCCCGCGTCTCCACGTCGGCGCACAGGAAGATCTTCACGTCCGCGTCCGGCAGCACCACCGTGCCGATGTCCCGGCCGTCCATGATGACGCTGTGCTCCCGCGCCAGCGAGCGCTGCAGCTCCATGAGATAGTCCCGCACCTGCGGGATGGCCGACACGTCGGAGGCGTACCGGGAGATGGCGGGCAGCCGTATCTCCTTCGTCACGTCCTCGCCGTTGAGGTACATCCGCTGCAGGCCGTCCTCGTCGTACCGCAGAGACACGGTGATCTCCGGCAGCGCCGCCGTCACCGCCGCCGCGTCCGTGGGCTGGATGTCGTGCCGGTACATGTACACGCCGATGGTGCGGTAGATGGCGCCCGTGTCCACATACAGGATGTGCAGCGTCTCCGCCGCCGCCCGTGCCAGCGTGCTCTTTCCCGCGCCGGAGGGCCCGTCGATGGCCACGGCGTAATGCTTCTCAGTCATACATTTCCTCGCTTTCTGCGGCGGACAGCCCCGCCAGATACCCGGTCGCCCATGCGATCTGCAAATTGAAGCCGCCGGTGTAGGCGTCCACGTCCAGCACCTCTCCGGCAAAATACAGGCCGTCCACCCGCTTGGACGCCATGGTGTTGGGAGCTACCTCCCCCACCTTGACGCCGCCAGCGGTAACGATGGCCTCGCTGACCGGCCGCGTGCCGGTCACGTCCAGCGCAAAGTGCTTCAGCACCTGCACCAGCCCACGGCGCTGTTCCTTCGTCAGGCTGTTGGCCTTTTCGTTTCCGGATAGCCCCGCCCGGCGCAGCAGCACCGGGATCATGCTGTGGGGCACCAGCCCCGCGGCGATATTGCTCATATCCCGATTGGGATTCTCCCCGATATCCCGCAGCAGCCGCGCGTCCAGCTTCTGCTCGTCCAGCGCGGGCTTCAGGTCGATATCCAGCCGGTACGTCTCCCCCTCCCAGCGCCGCAGATGGGCGCTGGCGGACAGCACCAGCGGCCCCGACACGCCGAAATGGGTGAACAGCAGCTCGCCGAACTCCCGGAACACCGGCTTTTTCTTCCCGTTGTACACCGTCAGCTCCACGTTCCGCAGGCTCAACCCCTGCATGTCCGGGCAGTCGCTCCCGGCGCACACCAGCGGCACCAGCGAGCCGCGGGGCGGCACCACCGTGTGCCCCAGCTCCTGCGCCATGCGATAGCCGTCCCCGGTGGAGCCGGTGCCCGGATAGGACACACCGCCGGTGGCCAGTATCACCGCCTGCGCGGGATAGGCATCCTTCTCCCCCTGCACGGCTGTCACCGCGCCGTTCTCCGTCTTTATATGCAGCGCCCGATCCCGCGCCCAGCGGACGCGGCGGCGCTTCAGCTCCCGTTCCAATGCGTTGGTGATGTCAAAGGCACTGTCGGACACCGGGAATACCCGATTGCCCCGCTCCACCTTCAGCGGCACGCCCAGCTCCCGGAAAAAGGCCATGGTATCCTGCGGCGTGAACCGCGTCAGCGCGCTGTACAGGAACCGCCCGTTGCCGGGAATGTTGGCCAGCAGCGTCTCCCGGTCGCAGTCGTTCGTCACGTTGCAGCGACCCTTTCCCGTGATATTCACCTTTTTGCCCAGCCGTTCGTTGGGCTCCAGCAGCGTCACCTGCGCGCCCTGCCGGGCGGCGGTGATGGCCGCCATCAGACCGGCGGCGCCGCCGCCGATCACCACGATGCTCTTTTCCATATCACTCGTCGTCTTTTCCGAAAATACTGTACCGCGACCACACCTGCTCCATGTCCGCCAGCGTCGCGGACAGGTCGTCCCGCCGCTGCTGCCCCACCGCCAGTATCAGCGCGTTCAGCAGGCTCAGCGGCGCCGCCATGGAGTCCACAAAGGAGATCATGTCGCAGGGCGCCAGCAGCGACACCGACGCCATCTGATACAGCGGCGACAGCGCTGAGTCGGTGATGGCCACCACGTCGCCGCCCTTTCTGCTGGCGTATTCCACCGCGTGTATGGCCATCTTGGAGTACCGGGGGAAGCAGATCCCCACCAGCACGTCCCCCTTGCCGATGTGCGCCAGCTGCTCGTAGATCTCACCGGCGGCGCTGGACTGCACCAGCGTCACGTTCTTGAAGATCAGGTGCATGTAAAAGTTCAGATACCCCGCCAGAAACGACGAGGAGCGCACGCCCAGAATGTAGATGTGCTTGGCTCCCAGCAGCTTGTCCACCGCGCAGCTGAACGCGTCGCGATCCAGCCGATCGATGACATTGTGGATGCTGTTCATATCCCGCTGCATCACGCTGCCCAGAATATCCGCGCCGGACATCTGGTCGCGGGACACCTGTATCCGCTGAATGGACGTCAGCTTGCCGCGGATCAGCTCCTGCAGCGCCTTCTGCATCTCCGGATAGCCGTCGTAGCCCAGCTGGGCGGCAAAGCGCACCACCGTGGACTCGCTGACCGAGGCCGTCTCTCCCAGCCGCGCGGCGGTCATAAACGCCGCCCGGTCATAGTTGTCCAGTATGAACGCGGCAATGCGCTTCTGTCCCTTGGAGAAGCCGTCCATACCGCTCCGAATGGTCTGCAAGACATTTTCGTTCATGTCAGTCGCTTCCTTTGATAGATTCCAGTTCTCCGACTGTGAGGTACCGCCACCGTCCCGGCGGCAGCGCTCCCAGCTTCAGGCCGCCCTCGGCTATCCGGCACAGGCGGGTCACGGTCAGCCCCACGGCGGCGCACATGCGGCGTATCTGCCGCTTCTTTCCCTGATGGATGACGATCCGATATCCCGCTCTGTCGCCCCGGCGGTACAGCTCGTCCACCTGCGCCGGCGCGATGGGCTGTCCGTCCAGTGATGTCACGGCGCGCAGACGCCCGGCGCTGCCTTCGTCCGCGCTGGAAACGGACACTATGTACACCTTGTCCACCTGATGGCTGGGATGCAGCAGCCGCTGGGTCAGCGCCCCGTCGTTGGTGAACAGCAGCAGCCCCTCAGAGTCCCTGTCCAGCCGCCCCACGGGATAGACCCGCACGCCGCAGTCCTTCACCAGCTCCGCCGCCGTGCGCCGCCCGCGCTCATCCGACAGGGTGGTGACGTAGCCCCGGGGCTTGTAGAGCATGATGTACACATGACCGGCGGCACGTCCGACCGGCCGGCCGTCCACCGCCACGGTGTCCGTCTCCGGGTCAGCCTTGTCGCCGATGTGCGCCGCCTGTCCGTTGACTGTGACCCGTCCTGCGGCGATCCACTCCTCCGCCGTCCGCCGGGAGCACAGCCCCGCCGCGGCCAGCAGCTTCTGTACGCGCTCGGTCATGCCGTCACCTCTTTCCCACATTCTCCGCCGCCCGCAGCAGGCGGGCGCGCAGCTCATTTTCCGCGCCGGTGAGCATAAAGCCCCAGCGGTACAGTGCCTCGTGGTCGTTCCAGTCGTCCCCGTCCCGCAGCGTCACCGCCACCAGCCGCCGTCCGTCCTTTTCCGCGCAGGACACCAGCGTCCGCCCCGCCGCCTTCGTGTACCCGGTCTTTAACCCCAGGCACCCCTCCATGCGGCCCAGCAGCTTGTTGTGATTGGTCAGCGTCCGTCCGCCGATGGATGCCTGCCGGGTAGATGCCATGCGCAGCAGCGTCGGTTCGTTCACCGCCGCCCTTGCCAGCTGCGCCATATCCCGCGCCGTGGAGTAGTGCTCCTCGTCGTCCAGCCCGTTGGGGTTGGCGAAATGGGTATCCGCCATCCCCAGCGCCGCCGCCTTTTCGTTCATCAGCGCCACGAAGGGCTCCAGCCCTCCGGCACACTCCGTCACCGCCAGCGCCGCGTCGTTGCCGGAGCACAGCAGCAGGCCGTACAGCAGCTCCTCCAGCGTCAGCTTCTCCCCCGCCCGCAGGTACATGGACGAGCCCTCCGCCATGTGGGATGCCGTAACGGTCACAACGTCCGTCAGCGACCCCTGCTCCAGTGCCACCAGCGCCGTCATCAGCTTGGTGGTGCTGGCGATCAGCATGCACTGCCGCCCGTTTTTTTCATACAGCACCCGTCCGCTGTCCGCATCCATCAGGACGCAAGCCGTGGCGGAGACCTCCACAGCCTCCGCCACAGCGGGTATGCAACAGAGCACTGTCAGCGCGGCGCACAGCGCCGCTCCCATACGTCGGATCACCGGAAGCCCCCCGTTCCTTACAGGATACCTCCAGTCTATTCCGACGCTGGCTCGTCTTATATATCAGAAATCCTTATTGCGCTTCTTATCCACGAAGCCCTCCACCCGATCCAGCAGCTCCGGCACCATCTCGATGACGCGATCCACCGTGGTGATGGCGGGCGTGCCCACCGGCAGCATGCGGGTCACGCCGCCCTTGACCACCAGAAAGGCCATGGGCTCCACCCGCACGCCTGCGCCGCAGCCGGCACCGGAGTTCTCCTTATTCTTGCCGTAGTCACCGCCGCCGCAGCCGAAGCCGTAGCTCAGCCGGGACACGGGGATCAGCGTCACGCCGTCAGGCGTGGTGATCGGCTCGCCCACGATGGTGTTGGAATCCACCATCTGACGGATCTTGTCCATGGACGTCTCCATCATCGCGGAGAGGGAGCTCTTGTTCTTTTCGGTCATTTCCATGATGTACTCTCCTTTTCTCAAGTTGTTATATGGTCTGCGCCATCGCCCGATGGCGTCCGGTCTGCGGTATCATGCTCCTTCGGCGCGGCTCCGTTCTCCTTTGCCTGCGCGCTGTGCCGCTTCTGCATGGCCAGATACCACCGCAGCACCGGCTTGGCAAAGGCAAGGCCGATGGCCAGCAGGTCGCGTATTTGCAGCGTCACGCCCACCTCGCCGGTGAGACGCAGATCCGACGCGTCAAAGTCCGCCTCCACGTGGAGCCGGGGATCCGGTATGCGCATCAGCCGCTCCAGCTGCGGCATCACCGTCCACATGCCCGCGTTGACATAGCCGTACAGCTCCGCCGCGCCCGCCGGGTCAGCCGCGCCCGGCAGCGATGCCGACAGGTGCAGCGGGTCGATCAGCAGCCGCTGCCGCGTCTTGCGCAGGCCGTTTTTCAGGCACTCCCACAGCGCGGGCAGCGCCGTCTTGATGTCCTCCTTCGTCAGGTGGAGCTTTTTCTTCTTCTCGCCGCCCTCCGCCTTGGCCTTTGCGGGCCTTTCCTTCTTTTTCTTCTCTTTTTGGGGCTTCTCCGGCTTTTCGGGCTTGGGAAGGAGCTGTATCCGCGCCGGGCCCGCTATGACGGTGACTCGCGTCTCCGCAAGGCTGCCTGTGAATTCCACGCGCACGCCCAGCCGCAGCAGCGACAGCAAAAAGAACGCCAGCAGGATACCCAGAATGATGTAAAGCGCCGTCACGTCTCGCCCTCCTTCCCGTTTCTGCCTCTATCCTCAGAGCAGCTCCGGGCTGCCCTCGCCCATGTCGTCGTCCAGACGCAGCTGGCCGTCCGCCTCCATGCCCGGCAGCTGCGGCAGCTCGTCCAGCGAGTTCAGGTGAAACGCCCGCAGGAACGCCTGCGTCGTCCGGTACAGCCGGGGGCGTCCCGGCACCTGAAGCCGTCCGCACTCCTCGATCAGGTGCCGATCCAGCAGCAGCCCCACCGTATAGGAGCTGTCCACGCCGCGGATCTGATCCACATAGGCGCGGGTGGTGGGCTGGTAGTAGGCGATGATGGTCAGCACCTCCAGCGCCGGCTGGCTGAGCTTGGCGGGCTTGCGGATCTCAAAGGCCTTGCGGATCAGCTCGCCGTACTCCGGCGCGGAGCACAGCTGCCAGCTGTCCTCCATCCGCACCAGCCGCATGCCCCGCCGCTCGTAGCTGTAATAGTCCTGCAAATGCTGCAGCACCAGCTCCACGGTGGGTCTGTCCATATTCAGCGCCACGCATATCCGATCCACGGCCACCGGCTCGCCGGAGGCAAACAGTATGCCCTCCACGGCGGCCTCGATGTCCTTCATTTCCAGTGTATCCATGTGTCTCCCCTTACATCATTTCTTCCGGCGCATCGCCTTCGGCGGTCACGGTGCAGTCTCGGTCGGCTCCGGCCAGCCGGATCAGGTTGCTGCGGCACAACTCCAGCACAGCCATAAACGTGGCCACCAGCTCGCTGCGGGTCTTGCTGCCGCGGAACAGCAGCAGAAACCGGGTGATGCCCACATCCCGCAGCCGGCGCAGGATCTCCTTGGCCTTCGTCTCCACGGGATACGGCTCCCGCTTCACGATCTCGTCGAAGGCGCGCAGCGGCGGCGCCTCCGGCGCCGTGCGGCGGTCTGTCACCTCCTGCATGGCCAGCACCAAATCCGCCGGTTCCTGATCGTACTCGAATATCTTGCCCCGCTCCATAGGCTCCGGCGGGCGGGTGAGGATATTGCGCCCGAACTCGCCCAGGGGAGCCAGCCGCTCGCTCAGCAGGCGCACACGGGCGTAGGCCTCGCCCCGCTGCCGCTCCTCCAGCGACTTGATGAGGGCGTCCATCTCGTTCTGGGCCTCCTCGTCCTCCAGATTCAGCAGCATGCGGGTCTTGATGAACATCAGCTGGGCGGCCATGGTGATGAACTCGCTGGCCACCTCCAGATCCATCCGCTTCCTCTTTTCCAGATACGCCTGATACTGCTCCAGTATCAGCGCGATGGGGATGTCCTGTATTTCGATTTTGTTCTTGCTCAGAAGGTACAGTATCAGATCGAGAGGCCCCTCGAAGTCCTCCAGCGGCTCGTCGCCCCGGGTCTGCACCACCTTTTCCAGCTTGAAAATAGGATCGTCCAAAGCTACACCTCAAAACCTACCAGCCTGCACAGCAGGGTGAATGTCCAACGGATCGCGCTGTCCAGCGCGTTGCTGCCGATGCCCACGGAGATCACCGCCAGCAGGAGCAGCATGCCGAAGCGCTCGTAGCGCATCAGCCAGCTGTATGCCCTGTCCGGCAGCAGCACCGCCAGCACCTTGGAGCCGTCCAGCGGCGGAATGGGCACCAGATTGAAAAGCCCCAGACCCACGGACAGGGACGCCGTGTTCAGCAGAAACGAAAACCACGTCTCGCTGAGCTGACCGGTGACCAGCGCCCGGAGATAGACGCCCCGCGCGATCAGCAGCAGCACCAGCGCCAGCAGGAAGTTGGACACGGGTCCGGCCAGCGCGGTGATGGCCATGCCCTGCTTGGGCTTTTTGAAATAACGGGGATCCACCGGCACGGGCTTCGCCCAGCCGAAGCCCGCCACCACCATCATGATAAGACCCAGCCAGTCGATGTGCCGCAGGGGGTTCAGGCTCAGCCGGTGGGCACGCTTGGCGGTGGGGTCGCCCAGCGCATAGGCCGCCAGCCCGTGGCACGTCTCGTGAATGGTCAGGCACAGGAACACGGCGCACAGCCGCAGCAGGATGCTCCCCAGCGAGCCGAAATCCAGCGCGTTCCACAAATTCGTCAGATAATGCAAAGCAAACTCCTCCCGGAGAGAAACAGAGTAAAATGAAGGATCATGAAATCTTTCCTGCATTATAGCAGAAACAGCCCGGAAAGTCTACACCCATTGTCACCGTTCCGTCCACTTTGTAACCGTTTTGTATCCGTCTTTCCACCGGTTCGTAGCTTTTCTGTAAAGATGCGTACCGCCTTCTGTGGTATGCTGTAAGCACAAAAGGAAAAATCCATTCCACACCACGAAAGGAGAACACATCATGGATAGAATGAAGCTCATCGCCGCACTGGTCGTTCTGTGCCTCGCTTCCTCCGTGGCAGCCTTCCTGCTGCCCACCGCCCACGGTACGCTGCTCTCCTATGTGAGCATCGCGTCGGCCGCTGCCATCGCCGTTCTCGCCGTTATCTCGCTGGTGCGGATGCTGATGCAGCGCCGGGCGTTTTGATATACAGCCGACGACAGTCAACTGTGTGAATGAACCACCGCGATCATCCCTGCATCACGAAAAGTTGTCAACCGGACAGGAGCGACCCGCAGGCGCATGCCTGCGGGTCGTCTTGTTATTCCGTTGGAAACGCCACCCCCGCGTTAGAATCCGTAGGGGCGGACGACTCTGTCCGCCCTGTATGACCGCCGCACCCTGTAGGGCGGGGCCCGTGTGCCCCGCCGTCACTGGCGTGGGAATCCGTCTCCCAGCGCGGCGCTGCCGCGCTGATGGGGCGGCGAAAACGCCGTCCCCTACGGATCAGCAGGAAAGGGGCGGCGAAAACGCCGTCCCCTACGCACGGTTCAGCGCTTCCACCGCGGCGCGGGCGGCGGAGGCCGCGTCCTCGGTGTACACGTCCGCGCCGATCTCGTCGCAAAAGCTCTGGCTGATGGGCGCACCGCCCACGAAGATCTTCACCCGGTCGCGGATGCCCTTTTCCTCCGCCAGCGCCACCACCCGGCGCATCTCCTGCATGGTGGTGGTCAGCAGGGACGAGCAGGCGATGATGCCGCAGCTCTCCCGCTGCGCCGTCTCCACGAACTGCTCCGGCGTCACGTCCACACCCAGATCCACCACCTCCACGCCGCTGCCCTCCAGCATGATCTTCACCAGATTCTTGCCGATGTCGTGCATGTCGCCCCGGACGGTGCCGATGCAGGCGCGTCCCACCGTCCGCCCGGCCTCGCCGGTCATCAGCGGCTTCAGCGCCGCCAGCGCCGCCGTCATGCAGCGGGCGGCCATGAGCATCTCCGGCACAAAGGCGCGGTTGGCGGAGAAGTCCTCGCCCAGCCGGTTCATGCCCTGTATCAGCCCGCCGGACAGAATGTCCTGCGGGGCGACGCCCTGCGCCAGTGCCTGACGGCACAGGGTCAGCAGCTTCTTCTGCTGCCCTCTGGCCAGCGCACCGGCGATCTGCGTCAGGATGTCCGCCTCCGGCTCGCCGGACGCAGCCGCCGCTTGAGCCGGCGCGGCGGTGCGCACCCGCCGGGGCACCGGCGGCAGGCAGAAGCGCGGCACATGCAGGCGGCTGTTGTAGTCGGCGATGGCTCTGTCGATATGCTCGTCCACATGGGGATAGACCGCGCCCGGCAGCCCGTAGGTGATGGACGGGATATAGTGCCCGCCGGGGCAGCAGGTGCGCAGCGTACTCATGGCGTAGTCGTATATCTCCTCCGGCGCGGCGTCCGCCCGGTCGATGGCGGCGCCCATGCCGCCCATCAGCACCAGCCGTCCGTTCAGCTGCCGCTGCAAAGCCGGAATGTCATTCTCCGGCAGCACGCCCTGCCACACCTGAATGCCGATCTCCGCCATATCCTCCACGATGGGCGCCAGATAGGAGTCCGCGTGGTGGATGGCGATGACGCCCCGGGAGCGAATATAGCCGTAAAACCGGCGGTACGGCTCCTTGAAAAATTCCCGCCACATGTCCGGGTGCATGAACAGCGCGTCCTTGGTGCCCCAGTCGTCGTGGGAGAAGATCACATCCGGCTGCAAACGGTCAATGAGCAGCTGCACATAGCGCAGCCGGTACTCGGTGATGTATTCGATGAGCTGGCGCATCTCATCGGGGTGCTCGTAGAGATTCGTCAGCGTGTCCTCAAAGCCCATGAGGAAGTGGCACTGCTCGAAAATGCCGGTGCCCATAAAGCCCGCCAGCAGTTTCTCCTGTCCGCAGGCCGCCCGCGCCAACCTGCGGCACTCGTCCCAGCCCTCGGTGCAGGAATCGATATCCGGCGCGTGTACCGTGTCGCGCCAGTGCGTCACGTCCGGACACACCGCCAGACCGTCCGCGGTCACAGGCATAGGCCCCGGCGCATCGGCGGGAAAGCTGATGGTGGTGCCCCAGCGGTCTTTGCTGACGGTACCCCGCTTGCGGTTGCCCCGCAGGTAGGTGTTGATGGGGTCGTTCAGGCACATGTGCAGCGCCTCGTACTGGCACAGCTGGCGATCCGGCTGGCCGTCCGGCTTCAGCAGCTCCAAAAAGAGTTCTCTGGGCGTCATCATGTCACGTCACCTCATTTTTCGTTTTGTACAGCACGCAGGACGTATACGTCATGGTGCCCGTTCCGTAGTAATACCCCAGCCCGGAGCGCCGGCACACGTCCGACACCAGCAGGCCGTAGGCCTCCATGGACGCCATCCGCCGCTGCGGAAAGCGGCAGGGTCTGTCCGGGTAGGTACAGCGGCGGCACAGGGTGCAGGTGCCCGCCGACAGGGGCAGGCACTCCCCCGTCAGCAGCCGTACCTGCCGGGCGAAGCTCTCAAAGCTGCGCTTGTGGCGGCGCTGGATGTCCTCCATGGCCGCGTAGTCGAATTCGTCCGCCAGCGCGCCCGTGGTCTGCACCACAAGCCCCGCGTCAAAGCGGCGGATATCCGCGGCGGTCTGCTCCAGTGTGCCGCAGGCCGGCGGGCACGACCAGCTGGCGTTCCAGCGCCCGCAGCGGTCAGCGCAGCACATGTCCCGCACGTCCTGCCGGGGCGTCAGCGCGGACATATCCGCCGCCGCCCAGTGGGAAAAGCCGTTTTCCGCCGCCAGCGTCATCAGTGTTTCTATCATCACAATGCCTCTTGACAAAGTAGTGCCGTACTGATTAAAGTAGTGGTATGATCATTATAGAAAGGGGCGGTGCCTGTGTCAAGTATCCGCGTGATACGCGGCGGCGACGTGTTCCGCATCCCCTGCAACGAGACGGACACCCTGCTGGCGCTGCTGCGCCGCGCCGGGTGTACGCTGCCCGCCGCCTGCGGCGGACACGGACGCTGCGGCAAGTGCCGCGTCAGCGTCAACGGCGTGCCGCGGCTGGCCTGCCGCGTTGTCCCGGAGGACGGCGACGAGGTGATCCTGCCCCCGGCGGCAGGCGGGCGCATCCTCACGGAGACGCTGGATCCTCCGGCTGCACCCACCGGTGAGAGCGGCTGCGCCGCCGCCGTGGATCTGGGCACCACCACCGTGGCGGTACGGCTGTACGATCTGACCACAGGGCGGGTGGCAGCCGCCTGCGCCGGCTGGAACGCACAGGCGGCCTACGGCGCGGACGTGATCTCCCGCATCCAGTACACCCGGGAGCAGCCGGACGGCCTGTCCGCGCTGTCGGGCTGCATTCGGGCGCAGGTAGAGTCTCTGCTGACGCAGGCGCTGGCGCAGACGAACCGCGAAGCGCGGGAGCTGAAGCGCGTTGTGCTGGCCGGGAACACGGTGATGCAGCTGCTGTTCGCCGGTATATCCGTGGAGCCGCTGGCCGCCGCGCCCTTCCGGGCGGAGACGCTGTTCCGCCAGCCGGTACAGGATACCCTGCTGGGCGCGCCGGTACACTATCTCCCCTGCGCAGCGGGCTATGTGGGCGGCGATATCACCGCCGGGCTGCTGGCCTCCGGCCTTGCGGACAGAGCCGGGCGGTTCCTGTATCTGGACATCGGCACCAACGGTGAAATGGCGCTGGGCGGCAGGGACGGTTTCGTCTGCTGCGCCGTGGCCTGCGGCCCCGCCTTTGAGGGCGCAGGCGTGACCTGCGGTATGATGGGCACGGACGGCGCCGTGAGCCGCGTGCGCTATAATGGAAAATTTGAGATGAACGTCATCGGCGGCGGCGAGGCCACGGGGCTGTGCGGCTCCGGGCTGATCGATCTGGCGGCGGTGCTGGTGCGGCAGGGCGTCATTGATGAGACAGGCCGCCTGCTGCCGCCGGAGGAGGTACCGGAGCGGATGCGCGCTTTCCTGACGCGGGACGAAAACGGCAACGGCGTGTTTCACCTGACGGACAGGGTATATCTCACCGCCGGAGACGTGCGGTCGCTGCAGCTGGCAAAGGCGGCGGTGGCCGCCGGCGTGCAGGTGCTGCTGGCGCAGCAGGGCATCACGCTGGCGGAGCTGGACGGCGTATATCTGGCCGGCGGCTTCGGCGTGTATCTCGATCCCGCCAGCGCCGCCGCCATCGGTATGCTGCCCCAGCTGCCCGCCGGCAGGCTGCACAGCATAGGCAACGCTTCGCTGGCCGGTGCGTCCATGCTGGCGCTGGACGCGTCACGCGCGGCGGACGCGCTGCAAACGGCAGAGCGCTGCCGGTACATAGAGCTGTCCGGGCGGGCGGATTTTGCCGACGCCTTTACCGGCGGCATGACGTATGAGCCTGTTACGCGGAGGTAAGAATATGGAGCTTCATTTTCCCCTGATACTGGACGGTGCCACCGGCACCGAGCTGCAAAAGCGCGGCTATACCGGCGATGTGTGCGCCGAGCAATGGACACTGGAGCACCCGGAGGCCATCATCGACATCCAGCGCGGCTATGTGGACAGCGGCAGCCAGGTGCTGTACACCCCCACCTTCGGCGCCAACCGGCGCAAGCTGGAGGAGCACGGCATCTTCAACCGCACGGAGGACTATAACCGCCGTCTGGCAGCCCTGTCGGAGCAGGCCTCCGGCGGCAGGGCGCTGCGGGCGGGAGACATCTCCCCCACCGGCGCGTTCCTCGCCCCGCTGGGCGACGTGTCCTTCGAGGAGCTGGTGGATATCTACACCCAGCAGGCCGCCGGCCTGGAAAGCGCCGGTGTGGATCTGTTCGTCATCGAGACTATGATGACGCTGTCCGACGCCCGCGCCGCGGTGCTGGCGGTGCGCAGCGTCAGCGACAAGCCTATTTTTGTCACCTTCACCTGCGATGAGAACGGCCGCAGCATCTCCGGCGGCGATGTGACGGCGGCGCTGGTGGTGCTGCAGGGCATGGGCATCGACGCCTTCGGTCTGAACTGCTCGGCGGGGCCGGAGCAGATGCTGCCCCAGCTGCGCCGTCTGCGTGAGTACGCCCGCGTGCCGCTTATTGCCAAGCCCAACGCCGGAATGCCGCAGATCGTGGACGGCAAAGCCGTCTACGACTGCACACCAGAGGAATTTGTCGCCCTGATCCCGGACATGCTGCGCACCGGCGTGGCGGTGTTCGGCGGCTGCTGCGGCACCACAGCGGCACATATCGCCGCCCTGCGGGACGCGCTGGACGGCGCGTCCGTCACGCCGCCCGCCCCGCTGCACACCGATAAGCTGCCCGCCGCCACGGAGAAGCAGCCGTTCCCGCTGCCCGTTGACGTGCGGTGGAGCACGGTCATCTCCCTGGCCGCCGACGCGGAAGACGCCCTGTCCGCCGGACAGGAAACCGACGACCCCGTGCTGGCGGTGCGCATCGACGACTGGGACGGCGTACAGGCGCTGGCGGACTTCCAGTACCTGATCGCCAAGCCTCTGTGCATCGTCTGCGACAACGGCGAGCTGCTGGAGGCCGCCCTGCGGGTCTATCAGGGACGCGCCCTGTACGACGGCGGTCTGCCGGACAGCGTGCTGCTGCCCCTGCGCGACAAATACGGATTGCTGATATAAACGAGCGGCCTCCGGATACCCGGAGGCCGCTTGCGTGTCGATAAACCTCACCCCTGTCATTCCGAGGAGCGAAGCGACGTGGGAATCCGTATCTTTTTAGACAGAAATCTGCGAAAAACGCAGAATTTATGCGTTTTAGAAACGGATTGCCACGTCAGTGTGCGCACTGGCTCGCAATGACAGGCTTTTTCGACAGTCTCAGCGGTCTCCGGATACCCGGAGGCCGCTTGCTTATTCTTCTTTTTCTTTATGCCGGCAGGCGGCGCAGTTGCCGCCGCAGCCGCTGCACTTTCCGCTTTTCCGTGCTCTCCGCGCGGAGCGTATCGCCAGAACGCCGCACAGCGCCACCAGCGCCAGCAGCAGCCAGTCCATCCACGTCATGCCAGCAGCCCTCCTATGGCAAAGGCTATGTACGACGCCAGCCACGCCACGCTACACTGCATCAGCACCACACCCACCGTCTTGATGCGGGAGCCCAGCTCCCGGCGGATGGTGGCCACCGCCGCCACGCAGGGCGTATACAGCAGCGTGAATACCAGAAAGCTGACGGCGCTGCGGACGGTGAACAGAGACGTGATGGCGGCGCTGCCCAGCAGCACCTGCAGGGTGCTGACCACGGACTCCTTGGCGATAAAGCCGGAGATCAGCGCCGTGGCACACCGCCAATCGCCGAAGCCCAGCGGCTTGAACAGCACGGCCAGCCACTGTCCGATCAGTGCCAGCAGACTGTCGGCGCTGTCCGTGACCACGTTGAGCCGCGTATCAAAGCTCTGCAGGAACCAGATCACCACCGTGGCCAGGAAGATCACGGTGAACGCCCGCTGCAAAAAGTCCTTGGCCTTTTCCCACAGCAGCAGCCCCACGCTCTTGAGGGACGGCAGCCGGTAGTTGGGCAGCTCCATGACGAAGGGCACGGGCTTGCCCCGGAAGGCGGTGTTCTTCATCACCAGCGCCGCCAGTATGCCCACCACGATGCCCAGCACATACAGGGAGATCATCACCAGCGCCTTGTGGTCGGTGAAAAAGGCCGCGGTAAAAAAGCCGTAGATGGGTATTTTGGCCGAGCAGCTCATGAAGGGCGTCAGCAGAATGGTCATCTTCCGATCCCGATCAGAGGACACGGTGCGGGTGGCCATGATCGCCGGCACCGAGCAGCCGAAGCCGATCAGCAGCGGCACGATGCTGCGCCCGGACAGGCCGATCTTGCGCAGCAGCTTGTCCATCACGAAGGCCACCCGTGCCATGTAGCCGGTGTCCTCCAGAATGGACAGGAAGAAAAACAGCGTGACGATAATGGGCAGGAACGACAGCACGCTGCCCACACCGGCGAAAATGCCGTCGATGATCAGGCTGTGTACCACCGGGTTGATGCCGTAGGCGGTCAGCGCGCCGTCCACGCCGGCGGTCACATAGTCGATGCCCCGCGCCAGCAGGTCGCTGAGCCCCTGCCCGATGACGTTGAACGTCAGCCAGAAGATCAGCAGCATCACGCCGAAGAACACCGGCAGCGCCGTGTATTTGCCGGTCAGCACCTTGTCCCACGCCACGCTGCGCTTGTGCTCCCGGCTCTCGTGGCACTTCACCACCGCGTCGGCGGTGATGCCCTCGATGAACGTATACCGCATGTCCGCCAGAGACGCGTTGCGATCCAGGCCGTTCTCCGTCTCCATCTGCACGATGCAGTGCTCCAGCAGCTCCCGCTCGTTCTGATCCAGCACCAGCCGGTCGGCCATGCTCTCGTCGCCCTCGATGAGCTTGGTGGCGCAGAACCGGGGCGGCAGCCCCAGCCGCTCCGCGTGGTCCTCGATGAGATGCACCACCGCGTGGACGCAGCGGTGCACCGGCGAATCCGGCACGCAAAAGTCATAGACCTTTGGCAGCACACGGTTTTTAGCCGTCTGCACCGCCTGATCCATCAGCTCGGACACGCCCTCGCCCTTGGCGGCGGTGATGGGCACCACCGGGATGCCCAGATTCTCCGACAGCTTCTGCACGTCGATGGTGCCGCCGTTGGCGCGCACCTCGTCCATCATGTTCAGCGCCAGCACCATGGGTACCCGCAGCTCCAGCAGCTGCAGCGTCAGATACAGGTTGCGCTCGATATTGGTGGCATCCACGATGTTGATGATGCCGTCCGGCTTCTGGTTGAGAATGTAGTCCCGGGTGACGAGTTCCTCCTGCGTGTAGGTGCGCAGGGAGTAGATGCCCGGCAGATCCACCACCGTGCAGTCCTTATGACCGCGCACCTCGCCGGACTTCTGATCCACCGTCACACCGGGGAAATTGCCCACGTGCTGGTTGGAGCCGGTCAGGGCGTTGAACAGCGTGGTCTTGCCGCAGTTCTGATTGCCCGCCAATGCAAAGATCATACAGTCTCCCTCTTTTCCACGGTGATCTGCCGGGCGTCGTCCACCCGCAGCGTCAGCTCATAGCCCCGGATATGTATTTCAATGGGGTCGCCCATGGGGGCCACCTTGCGCAGTGTCACCAGTGTACGGGGCGTCAGCCCCATGTCCAGCAGACGGCAGCGCAGAGCGCCATCGCCGCCCACCGCGGTGATAGCGGCTGTTTCCCCTATTTTCAGTTCATTCAACGTCATGGCTTTGCACCTCGAAAACGGTTTTCCTGTCGATGGTAGCACGGTATGGCCATCCTGTCAAGATTTCCATACACTTCTGTCGGTTTTCGCAAAAAAGAGAGCCATGCGGCTCTCTTTTTTTGCTCAGTTTTCGGTGCTGTACAGTCCGGCGGTGTCGTCCAGCGGCACGGAGAAGGTCACGGTCTGCGCGTCGGTGTGAGCGCCGGCCTTTTCCATGATGGACTTCATGATATCGGCACGCTTGTCGGAGGAGGTCACAAGGAAGATCATCTCCCGCTCCTTGGAAATGGCCATGCCGAAGAATTTGTTGGTGTTCTCCGCGTCGGTGGCGCGGGCGTGGATCACGGTGCCGCCCCGGGCGCCGGCGGCGGAGGCCGCCTCCATCACCGTGTCGGTATATCCGGTGTTGGTAATGGCCACGATCAGCTGGTACGGGCTGTCATTCATCAGTTCTTCCTCCTTTACAGACATATCCGGCTGGGCGTCGCTTTTGCCGGAGATCAGATAGTTCAGCGCCGTGCGGCCGCCCACACTGCTCAGGTGCAGGCACACGGCGATGCCGCTGCCGGGACGGTCGATGCGCATGGTGTCCACCAGCTCGCGCATGAGCACATCCTTGACGGCGGGCGTCACCACAGAGAACATGACGGATTTCTCCGTGGCCTCCAGTCCCAGCGTGTTCAGGATATCGTTGCTGGCGGTGCCGCGTCCGAGGGCGGTGAACACCACCGGCGCGCCGAAAGCGCGATAGAAATCCAGAAAATGGGTGGCTCCCATAACGCGGTTGGTGATGGTGATCATCAGATACAGGCGGTTATTGGTATTTTCAGACATACAGGCACCTCCTCAGCACAGCTCGATAAGCTCCTCCACCGCCACAGGCGCGGCAGGAGCGGGTGCGCGGCGCAGCTTCCGCTGGTAGCTCAGGCCCAGCAGCTGGATCGTCACCAGCGGCGTCATGGCCACCATTGCCACCACGCCGAAGGCATCCGTCACCAGATTGCCGCCCACGGCGTCGCAGGCGCCCAGCGCGAAGGGCAGCAGGAACGTGGCCGTCATAGGGCCGGAGGCCACACCGCCGGAGTCGAAGGCCACAGAGGTGAAGATATGCGGCACCACGAAGCTCAGCGCCAGGCTGATGGCGTAGCCGGGGATCAGGAACCACATGATGGAGATACCCGTCAGCACCCGGATCATGGCCAACCCCAGCGACAGCGCCACGCCGACAGACAGCGCCATGTTCATGGCGTGGGCGGGGATGGCGCCGGCGGTGATCTCCTCCACCTGCTTGTTCAGCACGTGGACGGCAGGCTCCGCCTGCACGATGAAATAGCCGATGACCATGGCGATGGGGACGAGGATCCAGTTGTACTCATGGCTGGCGATGCTGCCGCCCAAAAAGCTGCCCACGGGCATAAAGCCCACGTTCACGCCCATGAGGAAAACGGTCAGTCCTATGTACACATACACAAGGCCGATGACCATGTGTACGATCTCCTTACGCTTGAGCCGCCGCGTCACCAGCTGGAACAAAATCAGGAATGCGCCGATGGGCAGCAGCGCCGCGGCCGTCTCCTTCAGGTAGTGGGGTATCTCGCTGAGATACAGGTCGAACATCTCCACCGTGTCCTTGGCGTCCGGCATGACGGCGGCGGTGTAGGCGCTGCCGTCCGGCTTGTAGAGAAGTCCCAGTATCAGCACCGTGATGATGGGGCCGATGGAGCACAGCGCCACCAGGCCGAAGCTGTCGCCCCCGGCTTTTTTATCGCTTCGCACGGCGCAGACACCCACGCCCAGCGCCATGATGAACGGCACGGTCATGGGGCCGGTGGTAACGCCGCCGGAGTCAAAGGCCACCGCCCAGAAATCCGGCGACACGAACATGGCCAGCCCGAACACGACGATATAGAACCCGATCAGCAGCCAGCGCAGCTGGATGCCCAGCACGATGCGCAGCAGGGCGATGACCAGAAACACGCCCACGCCCACGGCCACCGACCAGATAATGACGTTGTTCTCAATGGCCGGCACCTGATTGGCCAGCACCTGCAGATCCGGCTCGGCCACGGTGATGATCATGCCGATGAGGAATCCCACCGCCGCGATGATCCACACCTTGCGGCGGCGCGTGATCTCGGAGCCCACCGCCTGTCCCAGCGGGATCATGGACATCTCCGATCCCAGCGTGAAAAGCCCCATGCCCACGATCAGCATGACGCCGCCCAGCAGGAACGCCACCATGGCGTTGTTGGGCACCGGTGCGATGGTGAAGCACAGCACCAGCACGATCAGCATGACCGGCAGCACCGACGTCAGCGATTCGTGCAGGGGTTTTTTGAAAATAGCGAAAAAGCTCTCGGCCTTCCGCCGTTTTTTACGCAGTCTCGCCTGTTCGTCCTGAATCGTTCTGTGGCTCAATTCTACCTTCCTTTCCTCTTACCAAAAAACGGCGCATCTGTCCATATAGGGCAGACACGCCTCCGCGTCTTAACGGTTATATGATACCATAATTTTCCGCCCGGCACAACCCCGGAAACGTTAACAATGTGTGAAAAATCAGCACTCTTTAATTTAATCTTTCGATGAGCGCCACCGCGTGCGCCGCCATGCCCTCGCCGCTGCCGGTGAAGCCCAGCCTCTCCTCCGTTGTCGCCTTCACGGAGACACAGTCCACGTCCAGTCCCATGGCCTCCGCCAGACGCCGCCGCATTTCCGGGATATAGGGCGCCAGCTTCGGCGCCTGCGCCACCACCGTGGCGTCCACGTTGCCCACCTGCCAGCCGTGCTCCCGCAGCAGCGCCGTTACCCGCTCCAAAAGGGCGATGCTGTCCGCCCCGGCGTAGGCTTCGTCGCTGTCCGGGAACAGCTTGCCGATATCGCCCAGCGCCGCCGCGCCCAGCAGGGCGTCCATCACCGCGTGGGTCAGCACGTCCGCGTCGGAGTGCCCCAGCAGCCCCCGGTCAAAGGGAACGGTCACGCCGCCCAGTATCAGGGCGCGCCCCGCCACCAGCCGGTGTACATCGTATCCATGTCCTACGCGCAGCTTCGTCATGCTCTGTTCTCCCTCTCCCGCAGCAGCGCCTCCGCCAGCGTCAGGTCAGAGGCGGTGGTGATCTTGATATTCTCCCGCCAGCCGGGAGCCAGATAGACCTCCTTGCCCAGCCGCTCCACGGCGGAGCAGTCGTCCGTCAGCTCCGCGCCGGTCTCTATGGCCGATTGCAGCGCCGCCTTGAGGATGTTGGCCTGAAACACCTGCGGTGTCTGCACCGCGAACAGCGTCCTGCGATCCGGCGTGGACTGCACCAGCCCCGCCGTGTCCGCCACCTTCACCGTGTCCGTCACCGGCAGCGCCGGGGCTGCCGCATAGGTCTGCCGCCCCAGCCGCACCATCTCGTCCACCTGCTCCGGCAGGATCAGCGGGCGCGCGCCGTCGTGTACCGCCAGCAGCTCGCAGCCTTCGCTGGCCGCCAGCGCCGCCAGCAGCACCGACTGGGCGCGGCTGGCGCCGCCCTCTACCACCCGCAGGGGCTTCTTCACCCCCACGCGGGCGCACAGCGCCGCAAGCTCCTCCAGCCGCTCCGGGCTGACGGCCACCACGATCTCGTCCACCAGCGATGCGCCGTCCAGCGCCAGCAGCGTCCGCTCCAGCACCGGTATGCCGCCCAGCTGCGCCGTCAGCTTGTCCGTGCCGCCCATGCGCTCCGACTTGCCCGCCGCCGGCACCAGCGCCGCGCAGTAGGGTCGCCGCGTCAGGTGCCGCTTGGATATCATATCAAAAAGTCCCATGCTCACTCACACACTCCCGTCATCACCGCCGCCTCGTGGGGCAGCTCCTCCGGCACGCCTTCGGTGATCCCCGCGCCGTGCACGGGGTGTACCGCCTGCTGACCGATGCCGTACATAGAAGCGTCTCCCTTCCCTGTGCAGTTCCTGGTATGATTATACCGTATTCCGCCCTCTTTTACAAGGGAATTTCCCACTTTTGCCGGTAGAACGCAGGCAACGCATCCTGCGGACAGGTACGATGGCTTTTCGTAGGGGACGGCGTCCTCGACGTCCCTTTGTAGGGGACAGCGTCCTCGACGTCCCGTTTCGTAGAGGCGGACGACCCTGTCCACCCCGCTGCGCGCATCCCTTGTGATCGCGTAGGGGGCGATGCCCACATCGCCCCGCCGGAACACCGCGTATCCCGCCCTACAGGTATATCCTTCCCTGTAAAAAACGCATCCCCCGGCAAAGCCGGGGGATGCGTCAGTCATTATCTCGCCAGATACAGCGCTTTACAGGCGCGGTACATCTCGTAGCAGTCCAGCTTGCCCACCACCTCGAAGGGCGCGTGCATGCTCAGCACGGGCACACCGGCATCCAGCGTGGCGATGTTGCGGTTGGCCATGTACTGCGCCACGGTGCCGCCGCCTCCGGCGTCCACCTTGCCCAGCTCGCAGATCTGCCAGCACACGCCCGCCGCGTCCAGCACGGAGCGGACATAGCCCACCGTCTCGGCCGCCGCGTCGGAGGAGCCGGACTTGCCCCGCGCACCGGTGTACTTGCAGATACCCACGCCGCCGTTGACAAAGGCCGCGTTCTTCTTCTCGTACACCTCGGCAAAATTGGGGTCATAGGCCGCCGTCACGTCGGCGGACAGGCAGAAAGCGTTCTCGTAGCACACGCGCAGGGGCACGCCCTGCCCATCGCACAGGTCGGTCATAAAGGCGTCGAAGGCCGCGGACTGCATGCCCGTCACGCCCATGGAGCCGATCTCCTCCTTGTCCGCCAGCACACACACGGCGGTCTTGTCCGGCGTGCCGATGTCCAGCAGCGCCCGCAGCGCCGCGTAGCCGCACACCCGGTCGTCGTGGCCGTAGGAGCCGATCATGCTGCCGTCGATGCCGATGTCCACCGCGTCGGCGGCGGGCACGGCCTCCAGCTCGGCGGAGGCAAAATCACTCTCGGTGATGCCGTATTTCTCGTGGAGCCGCTTCATCATATGCAGCTTCACGCGATCCTTGTCGTCCTCGTCACCGATGGGGCAGCTGCCCAGCAGCAGGTTCAGCGTCTCGCCGGGGATGGCCTCGCTGAGGGGCTTTTTCCCCTGCTCGCCGCCCAGATGGGGCAGCAGGTCGGTGATGACCAGCTTGGGCTCCTTGCCCTCGCCGATGCACACCTCCACGGTGCTGCCGTCCTTCTTCACCACCACGCCCCGCAGCTGCAGGGGGATGGTCACCCACTGGTACTTGCGGATGCCGCCGTAGTAGTGGGTCTTGAAGTACGCCAGACCGCTGTCCTCGTACAGGGGGTTGGGCTTCAGGTCAAGGCGCGGGGAGTCGATGTGCGCCGCCGCGATCTGCACGCCCTCGGCCAGGCTCTCCCGACCCATGACCGCCAGCATCAGGCCCTTGCCCCGGTTGCAGGTATAGACCCTGTCCCCGGCCTTCAGCTCCATGCCGCGTCTGTACGGCACGAAGCCTTTGGCCTCCGCCGCGGCGACGGCCTCCCGCACGCTGAGCCGCTCCGTCTTGCCGTTGGTGAGAAACGCCTTGTAATCGGCGCAGTACGCCTCCATCTCCGCCAGCTGCGATGCGTCCAGCACATCGTAGCCGCTGCGCTCGTCCCGCAGGAGCTGCTTGCGCAGCGCCTTCATTTCCTCGCTCATGCCTGTTCCTCCTTCAATATCGTCTCCAGCGCCCGGTACGCCCGCTGCTCAAAGGCCGCGGCGTCGGCGCAGTCGTTTACCAGCACGTCCGTGCAGTGTGTACGGTAAAATCCCTCGTCCTTCTGCGCCTGCACCCGCAGGCGGGCGTAGTCCTCCGGTATGTGATCCCGCGCCATGATGCGCCGCACCCGCACCTCTGGCGGCGCCGTCACCGCCACTGTCCGGCGGCACATGTCGCACAGGCCGCTTTCGATCAGGTTGATGGCGTCGATGCCCACCACCGGCGCGTCGCTGCCGTCCATGCGGCGGCGCAGCTCACGGGGCAGGCGGTCGTAGATGATGGTGTTCAGCGTCTCCAGCGCCGCCGGATCGCCGAATACGACGGTGCCCAGCTTCTGCCGGTCAAGGCTGCCGTCCTCCGCGAACACGTCCCCGAACGCGCCGGCGATGGCGCTGCGCAGCTCTGTGTCCGTCCGCAGCAGCTCATGGTAGACGGCGTCGCAGTCCAGCACCAGTCCGCCCAGCCTTTCCAGCGCCCGCAGGGCGCAGGTCTTGCCCGCGCCGGTGGGCCCCGTGAAGCCGATGACCAGCGGCGACACGTCCACCGTATGGAAGCCCGCCGCCTTTTTCAGCCGGTTGCTCACCGCCAGTCCCAGGCCGCTCTCGTCCGGGCACTGGGCGAAGATGGCCTCCACGTCCGTATCGTCAAAGGTGCGCAGCGCGTCGAACACATGCTGCGCCTGCGCCAGCTTGTCGTCCGCCGCGCCCAGCCGGTGCACGATGTGCCCGGCGAACAGCGGCGCGTACTCATCGAAGCAGATGACCCCCGCCTTCTCCGGCAGGTGCGCCCGGATCCACCGGGCGCTGCGGCCGGGCGTGCCCGTCACCACCGTCACGGCGGCGCGGGGCGCGTAGTGCCGGTACTTCATGCCCGGTGCCTTGGCCTTTTCGCCGTCCGCCAGCTTCTGCCGCACGGCCTTATCCACCGCCACGGTGCCCAGCACAGCCTCCAGCTCCTCCAGCGGCAGTCCGCCGGGACGCAGCAGGCGCGGCGGCTGCACCGTCAGGTCGATGATGGTGCTCTCCACGCCCACGGCGCAGTCGCCGCCGTCCACGATGCCGTCGATCTTCCCCATCATGTCCTCCATCATGTGGCGGGCACAGGTGGGGCTGGGGCGTCCGGAGGTATTGCCGCTGGGCGCGGCCACCGGCACACCCGCCGCCTGTATAATGGCGCGGGTCACCGGGTGATCCGGGCAGCGGACGCCCACGGTGTCCAGTCCGCCGGTGGTGCGCAGGGGCACGCAGTCCCGCCGGGGCAGGATCATGGTCAGCGGCCCCGGCCAGAATTTCTCCGCCAGCGCGTAGGCCGTCTCCGGCACATCCACGCAGCAGCGCTCCAGCCACCCGGCGTCCGGAACGTGCAGGATCAGGGGGTTGTCCTGGGGACGCCCCTTGGCCTCGAAGATACGGCGCACCGCGTCCTCGTTCAGGCCGTCGGCTCCCAGACCGTACACCGTCTCCGTGGGGATCCCCAGCAGGCCGCCCCGCCGCAGTATGGCCGCCGCCTCCGCGATGGCGTTTGTATCCTTTTCCGGATGGAATATGATGGTTTCCACGGAAATATCCTCTTTCCTGTGATCTTTACAGCCCCAGATCCTCGCCCACGAGGATGACCTTGATGCGTCCGGCGGGCATGCAGAACCGGGTGATGACCATCTTGGAGCAGATGCAGTCGGGGCTGGTACAGTCGCCGCACTGTCCGGTCAGGCCGCAGGGCGTCTTGAGGCCGAAGCGCTGGGCGTTGGCGGGGGCGGCGACGTTCCGGGCGCGGGCGACCGCGTCGTCCAGCGTACCCAGCACCTTGTTCATACCGGCCACGACTACCACCTGACGGGGGCCGAAGCACATGGCCGCCACGCGGTTGCCCATGCCGTCTATGTTCACCAGCTGGCCGTCCTTGGAGATGGCGTTGCTGCTCATGAGGAAGGTGCCGCAGGTCAGCGCCTGGCGCATGATGGCCTGCTTTTCCTCCGGTGTATTGGCTGTGTCGCGGTCAAGGAGCGTATAGCCCTCCTGCGCCAGCCGCTGCTTCAGCCCCAGCTCGTCCACGGTCATGGCGCCGCCCCAGGACACGGTGTCCTCTCTGGGGATCAGCTCCAGCGCCTTCTCCACGGCCTCCTCCGCCGTGGAACAGTAATACGCCTCAAATCTCCGCTTATTCAGCGCCTCCGCCGTCTTGGGGCCCGACAGGTCGTACATCTTTTTCTTGAACTGGTTCATAGTCAGCTCTCCTTTCCCTCCTGCAGCCGCTGTGCCTGATCGTTCAGGATCAGCGCGTCGATCATGTCGTCCAGATCGCCGTTGATGACGGCTGCGATGTTGAAGTTTTTATTGTCTCCCGTCAGCCGGTGGTCTGTGACCCGGTTCTGCGGGAAATTGTACGTTCTGATCTTGCCGCTTCGGTCGCCGGTGCCCACCTGACTTTTCCGGGTGGCGGCGATGGCGGCGTTCTGCTTCTCCTGCTCCGCCTCATACAGCTTGGAGCGCAGGATCTTCATGGCGCGATCCTTGTTCTTGTACTGGCTGCGCTCGTCCTGGCACTCCACTACCACGCCGGTGGGCAAATGGGTGATGCGGATGGCGCTCTCCGTCTTGTTGACGTGCTGTCCGCCCGCGCCGGAGGAGCGGAACGTGTCGATCTGCAGATCCTTGGGGTCGATGGAGAACTCCACCTCCTCCGCCTCCGGCATCACCGCAACGGTGGCGGCGGAGGTCTGGATGCGGCCGGAGGACTCCGTCTCCGGTACCCGCTGGACGCGGTGGGTGCCGGCCTCGAATTTCAGCCGCGACCACGCGCCCGCGCCCTCCACCTCGGCGCTGACCTCCTTCACGCCGCCCAGCTCCGTCAAATTCTCGTTGACGATGCTCAGCGTCCAGCCCCGCCGCTCGGCGTACATGGTGTACATCCGCAGCAGGTCGGCGGCGAACAGCGCGCCCTCCTCGCCGCCGATACCGGCGCGTATCTCCAGTATCACATTTTTCTCATCGTTGGGGTCGCGGGGCAATAGCAGCCGCTTCAGCTCCTCCTGCAAGCGCTCCATATCCGCCCGCGCGCCGGCCAGCTCCTCCTGCGCCAGCGCCCGCAGCTCCGGGTCGGAGAGCATCTCCTCCGCCTCCCGCGCCGTGTCCTGCGCCCGGAGATACGCCCGGTAGCACTCCACCACCGGCGTCAGCTCCTTCTGCTCCCGGCTCAGGGCGGTAAGCCTGTCTCTGTCTCCGTACACCGCCGGGTCGGACAGCTGCTGCTCCACCTCGGTCAGCCGCTGCTCAATGGCCTTCAGCTTTTCCAGCATGGCGCACCCTCAGTTGTCCAGCCAACGGCGCACGTTCTGCACGAAATCGTTGCGCCAGAATTCGTAGCCCTCGCTGCCGGGGCGCAGTGATACCGCAAGGCAATGGGGCTGCGCCGTGTACATATCCATCTGGTCATAGACCTCCTCGCTGCGCTGGGAGGTGCTGCGTGTGACCACATACGCCACGTTGGATAGCTCCAGCCCTCGCCGTTTCAGCAGCGCGCGGATCGGACTGGCACAGCGTCCCGCCCAAACGGGAGTGGCAATAATGACCAGGCGATACTCGCTCAGCGGCTTTTCCGTCTGAAAGGGCAGCAGCGGCCTGGTAGACGTTTTCATGGCGTCCATGCCGCAGCGGATATAGCCCCGCCAGCCGCTTCTGTCCCGGTCATCGGTGATGGCCGTCACCTCCGCGCCCAGCGCGTCGGCTACCTCCTCCATCGCCCGGCGGGTATGGCCGGTGCGGGAATAGTAAATGCACAAAATATCGCTCATGCTTCATTCTCCTGTTCTTCTGCCTGCAGGCTCAGCTGCTCCCAGCGCTCCATCTCCTGCTCCAGCTGCTTCTGCACGTCCTGCTGCTGCCGATACAGCTCGTTCAGCTTCTCCGCATCGCAGGCGTGCTGCGCCATCTCGCCGTCCAGCCGGGCGATATCCGCCTCCAGCCGGGCAATGGCCGTCTCGCAGATGGTCAGCTGCTTCTTTGCCGCCTGCTGCGCCCGATTGCCCCGGCTGCCCGCCGCCTTTTTCGGCGGTGCGGCCTGCACCGCCGCAGCCGCAGCGCGCTCCTCGTCCCGCACCCGGCGGTACTCCGCAAAGCCCATGGGATAGTCTGAGATCGCGCCGCCCTCCAGCTGCCACACGCGGGTGGCGAACCGGTTGATGAAATACCGGTCGTGGCTGACGAACAGCAGCGTGCCGTCGAAGGCCTCCACCGCCTGCTCCAGCCACTCGCGGGAATCGATGTCCAGATGGTTGGTGGGCTCGTCCAGTATCAGCAGGTTGATGCTCTCGTCCATAAGCATACACAGCCGCAGGCGGCTCAGCTCGCCGCCGGACAGCACGCTGACGCTTTTGAACACGTCCTCCCCGGTGAATTGGTAGGCCGCCAGCCGGTTCCGCGCCGACTGGGGCGTGATGTCCAGCTCGTAGAGCATGGTGTCCAGTATGCTGCGCTCCGGATGGTCGAAGTGGATCACCTGCGGCAGATAGGCCGCCTTCACCGCCGGCCCCAGCCGTATGGCGCCGCTGTCCGGCCGCTCGTACCCCATCAGCATGTTCAGCAGCGTGGTCTTTCCGGTGCCGTTCTCCCCCAGCAGGGCGATGCGCTCGCCGCCCTCGCACCGGAGGTACACGTCCTCGAACAGCTTCTTTTCGCCGAAGGACTTGGACACGCCCTTGATCTGCAGCACCTCGTCGCCCTTGAACTCCCGGCTCTGGAAGCGAGCCTCCAGCTTCCGGGCGCGGGTAGGTCTGGCGGTGGTGCGCATGCGCTCGATGCGCTTTTCCATGCTGAACGCCCGCTTGTGCAGCGCGTCGTTGCCCATGAACGCCCACAGGTGCATCTGCTCCGCCGCCTTTTCCAGCTGGGCGATCTTGGCCTGCTCCTTCAGGTACTGCTTCATGCGCTCCTGATAGCGCCGCTCCTTTTCGATGGCGTAAAAGCTGTAATTCCCGCTGTAAAACTCCGCCTTGCCGTCCTGGATCTCGATAATGCGGCTGACGGTGCGGTCGAGGAAGTACCGGTCGTGGCTGATGGTCAGCACCGTGCCCCGGAACCTCCGCAGATACTCCTCCAGCCACTCAGTGGCCTGCATATCCAGATGGTTGGTAGGCTCGTCCAGCAGCAGGATGTCCGTGTCCTCCAGGATCAGCCGTCCCAGATTCACACGGGTCTTTTCGCCGCCGGACAGACACGCGAACTCCCGCGCGCGCATGGCCTGCGGAATGTTCAGGCCGTTGGCCACCTTGTTCACCGCCGTCTCCGTGTCCCAGCCGCCCAAGCCCTCGAACCGGGCGTTCAGCTCCCCGTACCGGCGCAGCGTGGCCTCGCTGCTGTCGCCCTGTTCCATGCGCAGCGCCAGCGCGTCCATCTCGTCCTTCATCCGGAACATCCGGGCAAAGGCCGTCTGGAGCACGTCCTCCACCGTGCAGCCCGCCGGGTACACGGGGATCTGGGAGATCAGCCCCACCCGCCGTCCGGCGGCGATCTGTATCTCGCCCTCGTCCGGCTCCAGCTCCCCGGTCAGCATGCGGAACACCGTGGTTTTGCCGGCGCCGTTGCGCCCCAGCAGTCCCACTCGCTCGCCGCTGTCCACCTGAAAGCTCAGGCCGTCCAGTATTCTCTTTTCCAGATCAAAGGACTTCACCAGTCCCGCTGCGCGTATATCTACCATTTACTTCTTTTAAAGTTCCTTCTACTATTTTTCTAATTCCTTTACGATTCTTTCAAAGTGCATGGCGTGGGAGGCCTTCACCAGCACCGCCGTGCCCGGCGTGAACAGCTGCCGTATGGCGGGCATGGCCTCCTCCACCGTGGCGAACCACTGTGCCTGCGGGTCGGTCTCCGTCAGGGCACGCATCTTCTCGCCCACCGCCACGGCGGTGAGTCCCAGCCGGCGGGTCAGCGCGCCCATGTCCCGGTGCGCCTGCGCCGTCAGCTGTCCCAGCTCGCCCATGTCGCCCAGCACCGCCACCCGGTGTTGGGCGGGGCTGGCGGCCAGCATGCGCAGCCCCTCCGCCATGGACTGAGGGTTGGCGTTGTAGCAGTCGTCGATGACCAGCCGCTCCCCCGGCAGGCGGATCAGGTGCATCCGGCTGCCCACCGTGGTATAGGCCGCCACACCTGCGGCGATCTCCTCCCCCGTCAGCCCCAGCCGCCGTCCGATGGCGGCAGCCATGGCCATGGGGTAGATCATATAGCGTCCCGGCGCGGAGGTGGTCAGCCGATAATGCTCCCCCTCGATGCTCACCGTGCAGGCCACGCCCTCCAGTCCCCGGTCGTCGATGTCCGTGACGCGCACGCCGCAGCCGTCGCCCACGCCGCAGCGCAGGATGGTTTGGGGCAGCGTCACCGTGTTCAGCAGCTCGTCGTCGCCGTTGAGGACGGCGATGCCCTCCGGGGTCAGGTTCTCGAATATCTCGCACTTGGCACGCAGAATGCCCTGCCGGGTGTTGCCCAGATTTTCGATGTGGGCGTCGCCCACGTTGGTGATGACCGCGATATCAGGCCGCACCATCTCGCCCAGATAGCGTATCTCGCCGAAGTGGTTCATGCCCGTCTCGATGACCGCCGCCCGATGCTCCGGCATCAGCCGCAGCAGCGTCAGCGGCGCGCCGATGTCGTTGTTGAAGTTCCCCTCCGTGCGCAGGGTGTTGTACCGCTGCGAGAGCACCGAGGCGATCATCTCCTTGGTGGTGGTCTTTCCGGCGGAGCCGGTGACCTGCACCACCGGCAGGTCAAATTTGTTGCGGTACCACGACGCCAGCGCCTTCAGCGCCAGCCGCGTGTCCGCCACCTGAATGTAAAGCTTCCCCGGCAGCAGCGTCTCCGGCGCTGCTGCCGTCAGGCAGCCCGCCGCGCCGCCGTCCAGCGCCTTGCTGATGTAGGCGTGGCCGTCGAACCGTTCGCCCACCAGTGGGATGAACAGCTCTCCCGGCTGCACCGCCCGGCTGTCGGTGGTGACGCCGGTGACGGGCGCGCCGCTGTCCTGCAGCAGCGTGCCGCCCACGGCGGCGCATATCTCCCGCGCTGTACAGGGCGTCATGTCCGCGCCGCCTTTCGCGCCGCCAGCGACAGCTCCACGATCCTCTCGCACAGGTCGCCGTAGTCCAGTCCCACCTGCGCCGCCTCCTGCGGCACAAGGCTGGTGGGCGTCATGCCCGGCAGGGTGTTGATCTCCAGGCACCACGCCTGCCCGTTTTCGTCCAGCAGGAAGTCCGACCGGGAGTACACGCTCAGCCCCAGTCCCCGGTGCAGCTTCAGCGCCATCTCGCCCACCTGACGCCACTCCGCGTCGGTGATGGGCGCCGGGCACAGCTCCACCGCGCCGTCCTTCTGGTACTTGCTCACATAGTCGAAGTATTCCCCGCGGGGGATGATCTCCACCGCCGGCAGATACTCGTCGCCCAGCACGGCGATCTGGATCTCACGACCCTTGATCTTTTTCTCCACCACCACATGGTCGCCGTAGCGCAGCAGGTCGCGCAGCGCCTTTTCCAGCTGCTCCTTCGTGTCCGGCAGCTCCACGCCCAGGGAGCTGCCGCCGTTGACGATCTTCACGGCACAGGGCACCTCCAGCTCCTCCACCAGACGGGGAATGTCGCTCTCGGTGTAGTGAACGTCCCGCCACGGCGCCGTGCGGATGCCCAGGGAATCCATCATCCGCTTGGTCACGGACTTATCCATGGCCATGCCGCTGCCCAGATAGCCGGAGCCGGTGTACGGCACACCCAGCAGATCCAGCGTGGCCTGAATGCGTCCGTCCTCGCCGCAGCTGCCGTGCAGCGCCAGAAATACCACGTCCGCCATGCGGCACACGGTCAGCACGTCCTGCCCCAGCAGGCTGGGGCTCTGATCCCGCCGGCTGCGGCGCACCGCCTCCAGATCCGGCTCCACGCTCTCCACCCGGCTCTGACCGCACAGGCCGTCCGGCGCGTCGAAGATATCCTCCAGCGCACCGTCGTAGCTCTCCAGCCCCAGGAACATATCCACCAGAATGGCCTTGTGTCCCCGCTGGCGCAGCGCCTTGCATACGCCGGTGCCGCTGGTCAGCGCCACCTGCCGCTCGGTGGACAGTCCGCCCGCCAATACCACGATCTTCATAAGCGTTCCCTCGCTTTCAGGCGCACAGGAAAAAAGCACCTGTGCCCCCATGATTTGATGGTATATTATAGCACAGTCCCGCCGGGAATACAACCAAAAAGCGCAGGTCGTCCCCGCCGGGCGGTTCAACGCACCTTTCCCGTAGAGCGGAGTCCGCGTGCCCCGCCGGGAAATGCGCGGACACACAGCGCGGCAGAGCCGCGCTGATGGGACGTCGGGGACGCCGTCCCCTACGCACGGTTTTTGCAGCGCTATACGGCGGGACGATGTGGGTATCGCCCCCTACGAAATCGCAGGGATACGTGCACACAGGGCGGACAGAGTCGTCCGCCCCTACAGAACTGAGCAACCCTCTTGCGGAAACGGGACGGCCTAAGCCGTCCCGTCAGAATTCATTGCACCGCGCTCTTTTTCCGCCGCTCCTCATAGACGGTGTTCAGCACATACAGGATCACACCCACCCAGATAAACAGGAAGCTCACCAGCTTCTCGCGGGTCAGCGCTTCGCCCATGATGGCGCCGCAGACGATGCCCAGCGTAGGGCTGAGATACTGGCAGATACCGGTGGTCATCAGCGGCAGGTTCCGCACGCCGATGGAGTAGAACACCATGGGCAGGCCGGTGATGATGCCGCCGCCGATCATCAGCAGCTGCTTGATGACGGTCATGCTGCCCATGCCGTTGTCGCCCATGCGGAAGAAAAGGATGAAAAGCAGTGCCACGGGCACCATCATCAGTATCTCCGACGTGGTGGACACGATGGAATCGATGGTCAGGCTCTTCTTGATGGCCGCGTAGACGGCGAACATCAGCGCCAGCGCGATGGTCACATAGGGCACGCCGCCGAAGCCGGAGGCGGAGAGCACGATGCCCACCACCACGATACCGATGATGATAAAATGCCGCCAGCTCATCTTCTCCTTGAAGATGACCGCGCCCAGCGCGAACACCACCAGCGGCTGGATGTAATAGCCCAGGCTGCACTCCAGCACACGGCCGTTCTGCACCGCCCAGAGATACACGATCCAGTCGCCGAACAGGAACACGGAGGCGGGGAGCTCCCGCTTGAGCACCTGCTTGTCCTTGAACACCGCCCACAGCTGGGGCAGCTTGCCCTGCACCTTCAGGATGCACAGGCAGGTAACAGCCGCCCAGATGATGCGGCAGGCCATGAGGAAAAACGTGTCGATCTCGCCGCAGACATTGGTACACATATACCAATACAGCGGCTGGAAGCCCCAGATCAGGAAGCACGCCGCCATGGCGGGCAGTCCTCTGCGGTAATCGATGGTCTGCATACACGATTCCTCCTTTTCCCGGCTGAAAACAGGGAAAATCCCCATTTACAGCAGCAGTTGACCGTGCTATGATACCACTTGAGATGCGGAATGGCAAGGAGTTTTTCCCGCGGAACGGAGGATATACATGCTGCTTTTTGATATGGACGGAACACTGATCGACTCCAACGGGATATGGAAGGACGTGGACACGGAGTTTCTGGCGCGGCGGGGTCTGCCCTACACGCAGGCGTACTACGAGGGCGTGGCGCACACCATCTTTCCGCTGGCGGCAAAGTTCACGAAGGAGTTCTGCCATCTGCCGGAATCCGAGGAGGAGATCATGGCGGAGTGGATGGAGCTGGCCGGCGATCTGTACGCCGGAAGCGTACCGGAAAAGCCCGGCGTGCGGGCGTTTCTGGAGCGGATGCGCGCGCGGGGCGAGCGCATGGCCGTGGTCACCAGCGCGGTGCCGGTACACTGCCGGTCGGCGCTGACCCATCTGGGGCTGCTGCCGTACTTCGAGCGCATTTTCTTCGCGCAGGAGCTGGGCATGGAGAAAAAGACGCCGGAGCTGTGGAAAAAGGTGGCGGCGGAGCTGAACGCCGCGCCGGAGGCGTGCACACTGTTCGACGATTCCGTGGAGGCCATCCGGGGCGCCAAGGCCGCGGGGATGCACACGGTGGGCGTGGCCGATCCGTATTTCGCCTCCTGCGCCGGAGAGATGGCGCAGACCTGCGAAAAATTCGTCAGCGGGTTCGACGCGCCGGAAATGGCGGCGTTTTAAGGCGGTAAGGGTTGACTTTTGGCAACGATGTCATTATAATTGTGTGGTGGCGTTCGTGCGCCGCTTATCATGCGCGGCTGCCGCTGGGCGGAGCCGCTGAAGGAGTTTTGTATCATGTCTGTTTACCCCATCGACATCGCCGGTCTGCATCGGGAGCTGCCTATCTGTAAGGTCACGGACGATCTGTACATCGGCGCATTCATCTGCTTTGGCGACGCAGAGCTGACCGTAGCCTGCGCGCGTGACATGCTGGCTATGCTGGATGCGGACAGCTATGACTATCTGTTTACCGCCGAGGCCAAGTCCATTCCCCTGATCCACGAGATGGCGCGGCAGAGCGGCGCCAAGCACTATTTCATCGCCCGGAAGGGCCCCAAGGCCTATATGCCCGCCCCCCTGCACGTGGAGGACAAGTCCATCACCACCGCCGGGGTGCAGAAGCTGTATCTGGGGCGGGACGACGCCGATCTCATCCGCGGCAAGCGCATCGTCCTCATGGACGACGTGATCTCCACCGGCGGCTCTCTGCACGCCATGGAGGAGCTGGTGAAGATGGCCGGCGGCACCGTGGTGGATCGCATCGCAGTTCTGGCCGAGGGCGGCGCAGCGGAGCGCAAGGACATCAAGTATCTGGGCGTTCTGCCGGTGTTCAACGCCGACGGCAGCGTGAAATAACGCAGTTATATTAGCAAAAAGAGTGGTAGCCGCAGGACTGCCGCTCTTTTTTTATAGCTGGAGGGATGGACTTTTGTGATAAGTGATGGTAATATGTAGAATTAACAAAACTAATGCTTTTGTGGTGCGAAAGGAGCGGTATATATGGCTGTGAAGGAGAGCTATGCCGGTAAGATCAACCGGAAGCTGACGAAGAAGCTGCGGGTCATCGCCGTGGCCGCCGGACGGGAGAAGGCCGATCTGGTGCTGAAGAATGCCACCTATGTGAACGTATTCTCCAACGAGCTGTGTCATGGCGACATCGCCGTGGCCGAGGGGCTGATCGTGGGCATGGGCGAATACAGCGGCAACGTGGAGGTGGACATGGGCGGCAAGATCGTGCTGCCCGGCTTTGTGGATGCCCACATCCATCTGGAAAGCTCGCTGGTCAGCCCGGTGGAGTTCGCCAAGGCGGTGCTGCCCCACGGCACCACTACCGTGATCACCGACCCCCACGAGATCGCCAACGTCATGGGCACCGACGGCATCGAGTACATGCTGCAGGCCACGGAGGATCTGCCGGTGGACGTGCGGTTCATGCTGCCCTCCTGCGTGCCGGCCACGCCGCTGGACGAGTCCGGCGCCAATCTGGACTACCGCGCCATCGACAGCTTCTATGACCATCCCCGTGTGCAGGGTCTGGCGGAGATGATGAACTTCGTGGGCACCATCAACGGCGACCCGCAGGTGGTGGAGAAGATCGTGGCCAGCCAGGCGCACCACAAGAAGATCGACGGCCACGCCCCCGATCTGGTGGGCAACGACCTGAACGCCTACATCGCCGCCGGTGTGTACTCTGACCACGAGTGCCACGACATCGACGACGCCATCGCCAAGCTCCAGCGCGGACAGTTCATCATGATCCGCGAGGGCACCGCCGCCCGGAATCTGGAGGCGCTGGCTCCCCTGCTGTGCGACAAGTATGTGGAGCGGTGCATGTTCTGCACCGACGACAAGCACCCCAACGACCTGCTGGAGAAGGGGCACATCGACTACATCGTGAAGAAGGCCATCTCGCTGGGCGCAGACCCCATCACGGCCATCAAGGCCGCCTGCCACAACGCGGCGCGGTACTTCCTGCTGAACAACCGCGGCGCTATCGCGCCGGGCTATCTGGCGGACTTCGTCATCATCGACGATTTTGAGCACTTCAACATCGAGAAGGTGTACAAGCGCGGCGTGCTGATGGTGGAAAATGGCGTGGTGGCGGACTTCCCCGCCCCGGAGATCGACCCGTATCTGGTCAACCGCGCCCACGACACGTTCCATGTGGCGCCGCTGAGCGCCGCGGACTTCACCGACGACCGTCCCCACGCGGTGATCGGCATGGTGAACGGCGAGATCACCACCACCGACGGCGGCTACACCGACCGCATTGACGTGGACTACGACATTCTGAAGATCGCCGTGATCGAGCGGCACAAGAACACCCACCACATCGGTCTGGGCTATATCAAGGGCTACGGTCTGAAGAAGGGTGCGGTGGCCACCAGCATCAGCCACGACAGCCACAATATCATCGTGGTGGGCGCCAACGAGGAGGACATGGCCTTCGCCGCCAACCGCATCGTGCAGCAGCACGGCGGCATCACCGTGGTGGAGGACGGGCAGGTGAAGGGCGAGCTGCTGCTGCCCATCGCCGGCATCATGTCCGACGACACGCTGGTGAACGTGAACCGCGATCTGGAGGCCGCCAAGAAGAGCGCCTACGAGCTGGGCGTGTCCACGGGCATCGACCCGTTCATGACGCTGAGCTTCATGGCGCTGCCGGTGATCCCCAGCCTGCGCATCACCACCCGGGGCGTGTTCGATGTGACCACGCAGCGGTACGTATAAAAGACGCATAAAGACGGGGACGGCGAAAACGCCGTCCCTGTCTTTGTGTTGTTTTGTAGGGGACGGCGTCCTGCAGTGGAGCGCAGCGGAACAAATGCCCTTGGGGTACGACGTCCCGTTTCGCGCGGTTCAACATACCGTCCTGTAGGGCGGGGCCCGTGTGCCCCGCCGCCGGGTACGCATTTTTCGGCGGGACACATGGGTCCCGCCCTACAGGTGCATACCCCCCAAAAAAACAACGCGGCGCCCCTTGCGGGGCGCCGTCCCCTACGGGCGGGGCGATGTGGGCATCGCCCCCCCTACAGGCGCAGGTCGCAGGACATGCTGACCACGGCGCGGCCGCCGATGCGGACGGTCACGGCGCCGTCCTTTTCATACAGGACGCTGCGTATCTCTGACGGGCGGGACATGTGCTCGCCCTGCAGGAACACGTTCTCCTCCCCCGGCTTCACGTCGCCCCGCAGGTAGAGGTAATAGGTCAGCGCGCCGTTGCTGGTGCCGGTGGCGCACTCCTCCGGAATGTCGTACAGGGGCGCGTAGTTGCTGCACCACGCCGCGACGCCGTCCGCGCCGGGGCAGAACATGTGGACGCCGGTGACATCGTATTTCCGGGACAGCTCCGTGACCGCCGGGGCGTTCTGCACGGCGCGCATGAGGGTGTCGTGGTCGCAGACGGGCAGCATGATGTCCGCAAGGCCGGTGGAGACGATGCGGGGGATGTATCCCGCCGGGCAGTCGCCCTCCGTCAAGCCGTAGGCCGCGTACAGCGCGGCGCGCTCGTCGGACGGGATATCCGCCAGCAGCTGCGGCGGCGCCATGTCCATCCACACGGTATCGCCCCGGACGGTGACGGTCAGCTCGCCGGCCTTCGTATGGGCGGTGCAGTCGCCGTCGGGCACGCTGCCCAGCTGCCGCAGCAGCGCGAAGGAGGCCACCGTCGCGTGGCCGCACAGCTCCACCTCTCCGGCGGGGGTGAAATACCGCAGGGACACGGAGCCGTCCGGCTCACGGGTGACAAAGGCGGTTTCGGAATGCTTGAACTCCGCGGCGATCTGCCGCATGACCGCATCGGACAGGGGGCGGTCGGGCAGGACGACGCCCGCCTGATTGCCGCCGAATATCCGCGCGGAAAACGCATCCATGACATAGGCTTCCATGGTGATGACCTCCTCAGTTTTTCTCATGGTATATATTATATAGTGTCCTGCCCTTAACGGCAAGTATATTTGACTTTTCCGGAAATTTTCGTTAGAATAGAATGCATAGCAGGTGCGGGAAACCGCACCTGCAAATAGTAAAGAAAGGAATCTCATCCAAAATGCTCAATGAGCGCAGTCTGTTATCGCAATTCCTCCATTTCGTAGCCGCTACGGTGGCATCCCTAATGGTATTCAGCCTGTACTCCATCGTGGACGGGCTGATGGTATCCAAGGGCGTGAACGAATACGCCATGGCTTCGGTGAATCTGGCGGTGCCCTTCACCAACGTGCTGTTCTCCATCGGCATCATCTTCGCCGTGGGCACCAGCACCATCATCGCCATCTATCTGGGGCAGGGGCAGGGCGAAAAGGCCAACAGCCTGTTCTCCCAGAACACGGTGCTGCTGTCGTGCATCGGCCTGACCATCACGGTGCTGGTGCTGGTATTCCTGGAGCCGTTTGCCGTGCTGCTGGGCGCCAAGGACGTGACGTATCAGTACACCATGGACTATCTGAAGGGGCTGGCGCCCTTCGCCGTGTGCTTTATCGTGTCCTACAACATGGAGGTGCTCATCAAGACGGACGGCTATCCCAAGCTCGCCATTCTGACGGTGATCACTGGCTGCCTGACCAACTGCGTGCTGGACTATGTGGCCATTTTCCTTCTGGACTGGGGCGTGTGGGGTGCGGCGGTGGCCACGGGACTGTCCCAGCTGCTGACCTGCGTCATCTATCTGCGGCACTTCCTGCGGGGACACAACACCTTCCACTTTGTGAAGTTCAAAATGGACTGGAGCATCTATAAGCGGCTGCTGCCCATCGGTGTGGCCGACGGCGTGACGGAGCTGTGCAACGGCGTGATGATCTTCCTGTTCAACCGGGTGATCCTGCGCTGTCTGGGCGACGACGCGCTGGTGAGCTACACCATCATCGCCTACGTGAACACGCTGATTGTCAACACCATGCTGGGTATCTCACAGGGCAGCCAGCCGCTGGTGAGCTATCACTACGGCAAGGAGGACGCGGCGGGCTACCGGAAGCTGCTGCGGTACGGCGCCACGGCGGTGGCCATTATGACGGCGGTGATCTTCGCCGGGGTGATGCTGTTCGCGCCGCAGATCGCCGGCATATTCGTGGACGCGGAGAAGCCGTGGCTGGCGGCGGACACCGCAGGCGCGCTGCGGCGGTACGGCCTGTGCTATCTGCTGCTGGGCGGCAACATCCTCATGGGCGGCTTCCTGACGGCGGTGGAGCAGCCCAAGGCGGCTATCAGCATCTCCGTGGGGCGGGGTCTGGCGTTTCAGGCCGGAGCGCTGTTCCTGCTGGCCTTTGCCGTGGGCGGCACCGCTATATGGTACGCGCCGCTGGTGTCCGAGACGCTGTGCGCGGTGATGGCCGTACTGTTCATGCGAAAGTTTCTGAATAAAACGAAGGCGGCGTGAGCTGCCTTCGTTTTTCGTTCGGGGAGAATTTTACGAAATCGCATACCTGTACCGTAGGTTTTTTGTCGAAAACGCAGAAAGGAAAAATAGGGGTTGACATTGGGCTTTGACGGCGTTATGATTCCACCATCCCAAGCGGAACACCGCGGCAGGAAAAAATCACAGAAGGAGGAAAGCTGATATGAAGCGTAGCGTCACCATGATGATGTGCGAGATGTGCATGGGTATGATGTCCATGTGCATGTTCCGTCGCGCCCAGAAAGGTCATCAGCTTTCCGACATCTGTTTGACGGCTTGAAAAAGCCGGTGTGTAAACAAGCAGCGGGAAGGTCGCATGACCGCCCCGCTGTTTTTGTTTTGTGCCGCCGTTCCGGCCGGGCGGCGGTGCTGAGATAAAAATTCATTCCCATCAACCCAAGTTAAACATCATTTCAAAGGAGACTGCGAACATGAAACACAACACTTTGACCAAGATCATCACTCTGGCGCTGGCCGCTGTGCTGGCTCTGAGCCTGGCTGCCTGCGGCAGCAAGACCAACGACGATAGCGGCGACAAGACCGACGCTCCCGTCATCAAGATCGGCGTACCCAACGACACCACCAACGAGGCCCGCGCCCTGCTGCTGCTGCAGGAGAACGGCATCATCAAGCTGAAGGACGGCGTGGGCATCACCGCCACCAAGAACGACATCGTGGAGAATCCGTACAACGTGGAGATCGTGGAGGCTGAGGCCGCCCAGCTGCCCAACCTGCTGCCCGACGTGGACTACGCCGTGATCAACAGCAACTATGCCATCAACGCCGGTCTGAACCCCGTGAATGACTCCCTGCTGATCGAGGGCAGCGCCTCCGCTTACGCCAACATCCTGACCGTGAAGGAGGGCAACGAGACTTCTCCCAAGGCGCTGGCTCTGAAGGCCGCTCTGGAGAGCAAGCAGGTGGCTGACTTCATCACCGAGAAGTATGCCGGCTCCGTTGTCTCCGTTGTGGAGAACCCCACCGACGGCTATGACGCCTCCGTGGACTACGACGCTCTGAAGGGCGAAACCATCACCGTGGCCGCTTCCCCCACGCCCCACGCCGAGATCCTGGAGGTCGCCAAGGAGATCCTGGCTGCCAAGGACATCACCCTGGACATCCAGGTCTACAACGACTATGTTGTTCCCAACACTGTGGTTGACGACGGCACCGTGGACGCCAACTACTTCCAGCACCTGCCCTATCTGGAGGACTTCAATGCCCAGAACGGCACCCACATCGCCTCCGTCGCCGCCATCCACGTGGAGCCCATGGGTCTGTACGGCGGCAAGCAGACCACGCTGGACGCGCTGAGCACCTCCGCCCAGTAAACGAAGAATCTATTCTACCTTCCTCTCCCCCGTGTTCCCCGTCCCGCAAGGGACGGGGAACACCCGCGGGAAAAGAGAACGCCCCGATCCCTTTTCTGTGTTCCCTGCGCCGCAGGGCGCGCAGAAAAAGGATCGAGAAAAAATGACAGAAAGAGGGAACTATCCGTGATCGAGCTGAAACACGTAAGCAAAAAATACGATTCCGGCGCAAACGGCGGAGTGGACGCATTGAAGGATGTGTCGCTCACCATAGAGGATGGCGACATTTACGGCATCATCGGTATGTCCGGCGCGGGCAAGAGCACGCTGGTGCGCTGCATCAACCTGCTGGAGCGCCCCACCGAGGGCGAGATCATCGTGGACGGCCAGCGGCTGGACACCATGACCCCCGCCCAGCTGCGGGCGGCGCGGCGGAACATCACCATGATCTTTCAGCACTTCAACCTGCTGATGCAGCGGACGTGCCTGCGGAACGTGTGCTTCCCCATGGAGCTGGCCGGTGTGAAAAAGGCCGACGCGGAGAAGCGCGCCCGGGAGCTGCTGGAGCTGGTGGGGCTGCCGGACAAGGCCGAGGCCTATCCCGCCCAGCTGTCCGGCGGACAGCAGCAGCGCGTGGCCATCGCCCGCGCACTGGCCACCGATCCCAAGGTGCTGCTGTGCGACGAGGCCACCAGCGCCCTTGACCCCAAGACCACCCGGCAGATACTGGAGCTGATACGGGACATCAACCGGAAGCTGAACATCACCGTGGTCATCATCACCCATCAGATGAGCGTGGTGAAGGAGGTCTGCTCCCACGTGGCCATTCTGGACGAGGGCTGCGTGGCCGAGGCCGGTATGGTGGGCACCGTGTTCGCCGCGCCCAAGTCCGAGGCCGGACGGCGGCTGGTATTCCCCGGCGGCGCGGACGCGCAGGTGTACAACCCCCAGGACGAGAAGCTGGTGCGGCTGGTGTTCAAGGACAGCAAGACCACCAGCATTCCCCTGATCGCGCGGCTGGCGGCGGAGGAGAACATCTTCTGCAACGTCATCTCCGCCAGCACCCAGAAGCTGTCCGAGACGGTGTACGGCAGCATGATGCTGGGTATCCCCAGCGCACAGTTCGACAAGGCCGTGGCCTTCATTCACAATGTGGCCAACGTGCAGGTAGAGGAGGTGGACAGCCATGTACAGTAACATATTCTCCGCCCAGTCCATACAGGATCTGATGAGCGTGCTACCCTCCCTGCCCGTGGCGATCTGGGAGACGTTCTACGTCACCGTGGTCAGCACCGCCCTGTCGCTGGTGCTGGGTCTGCCGCTGGGTGTACTGCTGGTGGCCGGGGAGAAAAACGGCGTGCTGCCCCTTCCCCGCTGGCTGATGCAGGTCATCAACGTTATCATCAATCTGCTGCGCTCCATCCCCTTCCTGATTTTGATGATCATGGTGTTCCCCCTGTCCCGTCTGCTGATCGGCACGGCGGTGGGCACCACGGCTACCATCGTTCCGCTGGTGGCGGCGGCGTTCCCCTTTGTGGCGCGTCTGGTGGAGAGCAGCCTCCGGGAGGTGGACGGCAACATCATCGAGGCCGCCCAGAGCATGGGCGCCACGCCCATGCAGATCATCTGCAAGGTGATGATCCCGGAGAGCGTGCCGTCCCTGATCCAGAACGTGACCATCGCGCTGACCACCATTCTGGGCTACTCCGCCATGAGCGGCATCATCGGCGGCGGCGGTCTGGGCAAGATCGCCATCGACTACGGCTATTACCGGTACAAGTATCTGGTGATGCTGGTGGCGGTGGTCATTCTGATCCTGCTTGTGCAGCTGTTCCAGAGTCTGGGCACATGGCTGAGCAAGCGGTGCGACAAGCGGCTGAAGCATTGAGTATATGTAAAGGAAGCACCCGCGAGGGTGCTTCCTTTTTTTGCGGGACGGCGCACCCCAAGGGGATTTACTGGCAGCGATATGCGAGCGGGGCGATGTGGGCATCGCCCCCTACGAAATGACTTGTAGGGCGGGCAAAATTTTTTGCAACGGCTGAAACATTTCCCGGCCGTTGGGTGTATGATATATGAAAGGCCTTTCACCCCTCAAAAAAGGAGAACCCCCTATGACGGACGAACAGTTCACCCCGCTGGCGGAGCGGTATATGGACACGGTGTTCCGGGTGGCGTACAGCTATCTGCGCTGCCGGGACGATGCCGACGATGTGACCCAGGACGTATTGATACAGCTGTACAAGCAGGAAAAGGCGTTCGAAAGCGACGCCCATGTGAAGAATTGGCTCATCCGCGTCACGGTCAACCGCTGCAAGAACGTGCTCCGCGCCCCGTGGCACCGGGCGGAGGACATTGCCGACTACGAGAACACGCTGGTGTTCGAGCAGCCCCAGTACCGGGAGCTGTTCGAGGCGGTGATGTCCCTGGACAGGCGGTACCGCCTGCCGGTGCTGCTGTACTACTACGAGGGCTACCGCCAGAGGGAGATCGCCGGGCTGCTGGACATACCGGAGGAAACGGTGCGCACCCGGCTCGCCCGCGCCAGAGAGAAACTGAAACACATTTTATCGGAGGTGCCGCAGTATGCATGACAGAGAGTTATTTGAAAAAGCCTTTTCCCCGCTGCACGCCTCCCCGGATACACTGACGGAGGTTAGAAAGACCATGCGAAACGAGAAAAAGACACGCCGGGCGCTGGGCAAGAGCGCCGTGGTCGCCATTGCCGCCGCGCTGACGCTGACCATTGCCGTGGCCGGCGGCATCGTGACCCTGATCCGGGCGGACGTATCCCCCGCCGACAAGGTGGACGACACCACCCACCACGCCTTTACCGACGATTTGGATGCCACCACGCCTACTGTGGACGACGGTAAGGGAAACGCCGTGTCCGTTCCCGATATGGAACGCATTCCCGGCGACGTAGCTACCACCCAGCGGCTGGTGGGCAAGTATTTGTCCAAGTTGGACGCGGAAATGACGGTCGAGGGCAACACCATCCGCCTCGGCACGCTCCTCATAGATGAAAGCGGCAGCGGTATGCTGACCTACTCGGTGGAGAATCCGAACGGCGTGAAGTATACAGACGCAGGATACGGCGAAGCCGTGGATATGTCCGCTGAGCCGTCCATGTGGCTGGGCAGCGCTCCCGACGCACAGGGCTACGGCGGTACCTGCATCAACAGCAGATGCCATGTGGACGAGGATGCCAGCACCGATACCCGCCTGCAGGTGGTACTCTATTTTGCAGCCGGTAAGGATTTCCAGAAGGGTGACGATCTCTACTTCACCGTGTGCGACAGTGCTAGCCAGCCCTACTCCATCGCCATCCAGCCCCAGACCTACGTGCCCGTCAAGACCATGACTGCCAAAAACGGCGAGATCGTGACGCTCTCTGCCCTGGGCATGACCATCGTGAATCCCGACCCCAGCCGCGAAATACACACTGACGAGGTGCTGGTCAACGCCAAGGACGGCAGCAGCTTCGCCGTGGAAAGCAGCAGCAAAAACCTGATGAACTGGGTCATCGGCTCCATTACCGGCGACGATCAAGCTGCCTTTGAAAACTACACCTATGTGTTCAATCGGCTGGTAGATGTGAACGAGGTCGGGTCTGTGACGCTGACAGGCTATTACTACAACCTGGACGGCTCCGATAACGACACCGTATCCCTGACCTATCAGCCCTGAACAGGCAAAAAAGAACCGCCCGCGGGCGGTTCTTTTTCGCTTATATCACATAATTGTCCCCCTGCGGGGCGTTCATCAGGTCGGCCAGCGTGATGTGGGAGAAGTAGTCCTGCGTCAGCTTGTAGAACCCCTGCCACACGCCCAGCGTGCGGCACTCTCCCGCCCGCTGGCACACCGGGGCGTCCGGCTGGAGACAGGTGACGGGCGCCAGATCGCCCTCCGCCAGCTCCAGTATCTCCCAGAGGGTGTAGTCCTCCGGCTCTCGCGTCAGGCGATAGCCGCCGCCGATGCCGTGGACGCTCTCCACCAGACCGGCGGACTTCAGCACGGGCATGAGCCGTTCGATGTATTTCAGGGAGATGTCCTGCCGGGCGGCCACCTCCTTCATGGGTATAAAGTCCCCGCTGCGGTGCTCCGCCAGATCCAGCAGAACGCGGATGGAATAGCGGCCTTTCGTGGAGATCATAGGCTTCCCTCCTGTCAGAAAATACACGGGTCATAAGATGACCCGTGTACAGTATACCACCAATCCGGTAGGTTAGGCAAGTTTAATTTTTCTTTGCGTGCCGATATGCCTGCATGCCCCACACCAGCCAGGCCGCTACCACCGCCGCCAGGGCGATCCAACGCACCGTCTCCAAGGGCCAGGCCACGGCGGACAGGTCTGCATAGCGGCTGATCATAACGCTTTCCGCCGTACTGACCGTGGCCGCATAGACAGTGGCCGGCTTCCAGCACACCAGGATCCGCACGATCTCCACGGCAAAGAGCAGTCCGCAGCCGCCATACAGTGCAAAACGGAATCCCCTATCCCGCACCAGCGGCTCTTTCAGCACCGCGCCGCCGACTACCAGCGCCGCCGCCAGCAGCAGCGGCAGCAGCAGCCATACCGCCTCCTGCCGCACAGTCAGCTCTGCCCAGGAAAACTGCCGCACCACACCGCCGTGCAGCGCATAGGCGGACACCAGTAGGCTCCACACCCCCAGCAGCTGTATGGCCGCGAACAGCCACAGGGCGCACAGCGATGCGCACAGAAGAATGCGCCGGCGCAGGGTGTCCTTGCTGCGGCAGGTGCTCCAGCCCAACCACAGGCATATTGGAGAGGCCAACAGAAGCAGCCATGACCATGTTGTATACTGGAAGGCCGCCCATGCCGCCAGCAGCATCACCGCCACGCTGTACCCGATGCGGAACCGCAGGCCGCTGCGGCGTTCCAGATACAGCCCCACCTCCGAGGGAGTATCACCGCAGGCGCGCGGCCGCGTCTCCCCCGCCAGAATGTCGTCCGCCGTGACGCCGTACAGTGCCGCCAGCGCCGGCAGCGCCCCGATATCCGGCAGCCCCGCGCCGGACTCCCACTTGCTGACGGTCTTGTTGGACACACCTAATATATCCGCTACCTGCTGCTGGGTCATGTCCCGTCCCTTTCGCAGCGACGCCAGATACGCCCCTGTTTTCTCCATGTTCATGGCCGTGACCTCCTTTTTGTACTGCCATCAGTATACCACACCGCTCTTTTTTGTCTATCCCTCGGTGTGGGAGTATATCCACGGAGCGTAGACCGGTCATTTTCTGCGGAAAAGGGGCGGTTTCTTCGATTTTATTCTTGACACCGACGGGATACTATGGTAATATGTACAAGCTGACGATTTGAGCGGAGGGCGTACGCGGGTGTAGCACAATGGCCAGGGCACCAGCCTTCCAAGCTGGGGATGCGGGTTCGATTCCCGTCACCCGCTCCAACTTGACAGTATGCGCCAGTAGCTCAGTTGGATAGAGCAACTGCCTTCTAAGCAGTAGGCCAGGGGTTCGAGTCCCTTCTGGCGTGCCATTTTCCCCCTCCGGGGCGTCAGCGCTGTCCCGTGCGGATGTATATGCGGTGGGTGTAGCTCAGTTGGTTAGAGCACCGGATTGTGGTTCCGGGTGTCGAGGGTTCGAGTCCCTTTACCCACCCCACAAAACAATGAGGGATCGGGAGTGTCCCGATCCCTCTTCCCTTTCCACACAGGGGTGTCGCCAAGTGGTAAGGCAAGGGACTTTGACTCCCTCATCCGCTGGTTCGAGTCCAGCCATCCCTGCCAGCTTTTTCCGGACGACGTCCTTTTATATAAGTGCATACGCTTCGTTAGCTCAGTAGGTAGAGCACCTGCCTTTTAAGCAGGGTGTCCGGGGTTCGAATCCCCGACGAGGCACCAAAAAAATACGACCCCCTTTTGGGTGGTCGTATTTTTTTGGTGCGACCGATTTTGCTGCGCAAAATCGGTCGCCTGCGGGCGGGTGATTGAACGCGAGTGGGGAAACCCGCAAAGGTTTCCCCCTCACACTCCCCCTTCCTTGCGATATACGAGGGTGCGAACAACAAAACCTGTGGGCAATCACAAAAGAGGAAGATACCTTTCGGTATCTTCCTCTTTTGCTGTTTTGCCTCCGGGGAGTCGAAGTTTATACCCCCTTGCGGGGTAAATCCCCGACGAGGCACCAAAAGTCCCGTCCCCTTGTTACATGGATTCTTGTTTTCTTTCGAAATCCGCTTTGTTAGTAATGCGTTAGTAACGGCGACCGTTCTCCATCGCGTGCGTACACTGTCTTCATATTACCGGGACGCCAATGAAGCTACTCGCTACGACAGTTCCGCCAGCTTATCCGCGTATTCCCGCGGCAGCTCCAGCTGCGGCGTATCGGTGATGCGCCACGCCAGCGGGCTGGTATCCCGCCGCACCTCGGCCAGAAGCTGCGGCACCTGCCGCGCCGCCTCCACACACCGCCGGGCGTCCTCCTCCCGCCCGGCCTGCCGATAAAGATACGCGCTGTCCAGCAGTCGGTCGATATAGCCGGTGTACTCCCGCAGGCTGTACCGGTTACAGGCTATGGCGCGGCACTTGGCCTCCAGCATCCCCTCAATGTCCCCCTGCCGCCACGATGTCAGTGCCTGCGCGTTCCATGCCACGGCGGAGTAGGGATTCTGCCGCAGGATCGACCGGCTCCGGGCGGCAAAGGCATCCACATCGGAATCCTGCGCCAGCAGGCGCAGCTGGGAGAGGGTGTTGTACGGATACACGCGCACCGCCGCCGCATCCTGTCCCAGCGCCGTCATCAGCGAGGATACTCCCACCCACAGGGACAGCGCCGCTGTTAACACGGCAGCGGCTCCCCACACGGCCGGGCGCTTCCACGCCAGCGGCTTTCCACTGTCCCAATCCAGGCACAGCAGCAGCACGCAGAACATTGTCGTGTATTCCAGGTCAAAATCGCAGGCCGCATGCGCCAGCAACGTCAGCAGCACCAGCTTCTGCTGCGGCTGCACATATCTGCTGCGCAGCGCCTGCCACAGCGCCGCCAGACACACAGCCACCGGCAGCCAGCCCACATCCAGCAGCAGCTGCAAGAGGTCGTTGTGTACCCACCGGGCGCTGTATACGCCGGTCTGGAATGAGCCCTGCATGAAATAATAGCCCATATACCCCACGCCGAAGGGGTGGCGCAGGATCACAGGCAGAGCGTCCTGCCAGTACAGCAGCCGTCCCAGCAGCGAGCTGGCCTGCACGGAGATGTCCAGCAGGTGCCGCACGGCCAGCTGTGCCGTCAGCGCCGAGAGCCCGATGCCCGCGGCGGCTCCGGCCGCCAGCCCGCCCAGCGTCTCCGCCCACACGCGCCCACGCTTCCGGCACACAAGGCACACCGTCACCGCCGGGGCAGCCAACAGAAACACCGCCCGACTGCCCGCCAGCAGGATACCCAGCGTCAGGAACGCCGTCTGCACGATCCGCTTCCATGCGGGCGTGTCCTCTCGGAAGATCAGCACCTCAAGCCCCAGCAGCAGGAAGCAGGCAAAGGTGTTGGGATACTGGAAAAGCCCCGCCAGCCGTCCATTCACCGTGACATACAGCGCCAGCGGCGGCACCAGCTGTATCACGCAGGAGAGCACCGTCATGGCGCATCCCGTCAGCGGCAGATCGTCCAGCAGCGCGCGCCGCTGCACCCCGTCCAGCTGCATCAGGCATACTGCCAGCAGCGGCAGCGGCAATATTTTCGCGATTCCCCACACCGCCAGCCCGTGATCCGCCGCCCACAGGGGCGTTACCAAATAGGCGGCGAACAGCACTGCCACCGCTGTCAGCGCCATATTCCGCCGCAGGGTCAGACCATGCCGCCTGCCGTACACCGCCAGCCACACCAGCAGCGCCAAAGCAAACACCGCGCAGAACAGCTCGTAATACAGCCCCATCATGAACGGCGCGGCGCACAGCAGCACCCGCAGTGCGCGCTGACCTGATTTGTTTTTCTCACCCATGCTGTCTCTCCGTCTCCATCTGTTCAAAGGGAAGCGCCCACAAGGTCGATCCCCTCATGGGCGCTGGTCATCCGTTATCAGCCTGTTTTGGGGCTGGTCGTCGTCCCGGTCGTCGTCCCGCTGCTGGTTCCCGGCGACACCAAAACAAAATAGGTAGTCCCGTTCACCGTCACCTGTACGATCTGGCCAAAATAGCCGGCCGGAAGCTGCCGGGACAGTTCAAATATCTTTCCGCACGCCGCGCAGGAAATGGCTGTTGCGTTTCCGCTGGTGTCATAGGCCAGCTTTGCGCCTGTGCAGGGCGTACCGTCATCGTTGGCCAGCTTGTGCAGAAGGGGCTGCGCCTCCACCGGCGTGTACAGGATGCCCTTGCCATTCCACATGGCCGCCTCCGTACCGCCCACAGCGTAGCACTTCCCGTTGATAAGCAGCACGTTCTCCGTGTACTCGCCGCATGTCGCATCATCGACATCCACGCCTTTGATCAACGTGCTCGCAATGGCCGTCGTTCCGTTGGCAAAGGCCGTGCTGGTGCTCAGATATGCCCTCACCGCCGAGCCGTCAAGCAGCACATAGTCCGCCACGGACGCATCACAGGCGTACATCGGCGCAAATCCCGTTATCTGGAATCTGTCCGGATAGCCGCGCAATGCCGTGCCGCTGGCCGTCGTCTCCTGCTTAGACGGTCGCTTTGTGACCGCCAGCTGCGCGTCAGACGGAACATCGACCGCCTCGAAGGTTCCCGCCTTTACCAGTCTGCCGCTGAAGGGAGTGGTGGTGGTCTGCCCTTCTTCCTCCGGCTTCTCCGCCGCAGCCGCCTTTATCATGCCGTACAGCTGCTGATAATCCAGAATGTTCTGCTCGCCGTCGCCGTTCACATCGGCCACCGCCTGTATGTAATGCCAGTCGGTAATGGCGCCGGAGTAATGGCCCGTGGACAGGTACTCGAACAGGCAGGCCAGATCGGTGACGCTCACATCACCGGAGCCGCCGTTGATCTTGCCGACCTTCACCAGCTCGATGCTCGGCAGCTCACTGCCCTCCGTGAAGTAGAAGTCCGGCTGTTCATAGGACACATACCCTTCCTTTTTGGCACTGATGGAATAGTGCCCCTCGGCAAACCCGTCGAAGGAATACATACCGTCCGTCACATCGACCTCCTGCGGATCTTCGTACACCAGTGCGGCGATTACCGTGGCATCCGGCGGCGAAATGGTGCCACGGCTGGACAGCGTGCTCTCTCCGCTCTGCTCGCTTATGGCCACGCCGCCGGTTTCCGTGTCCTCCGCGCCGACTACCTGCGCCGGCAGCAGAGCTGCCAGCATCAGCAGCGCCATCGCCGCGCCAAAGAATCTCTTTTTCATCGCGAACCCTCCTGTTGTCTGTATTTCTCTGCCATACCGTGAGTGCCGGGAGCGGGGCGCGGATGCGCTCCGCTCCCGACTTCTTATGCGTTTTTTCTCAGGCGGCCTGCTCCCCCGCTTCCGTCTGAGGGACTTCACCGGTGACAGACTCCTTAACGGTCTCCGGCACATCGTCCACCGCAGGCGCAGGCTCCACGGGCGTGCCGCCGTCCTCCGTCTGGACGGTGTCCTGCGCATCTGCGTTCAGCTCCGCGCCGGTGTCCACCGGTGCGCCGTTCTCGTCCGCGTCAGCCGTCTGCGTGCCCTGCTGCGCTTCCAGCATACGCGCCAGCGCCGTCAGGTCGGCAGCAGAATAGATGCCGTCGCCGTTGATATCCGCTCTGGTAGTATCCTCCAGATCGTCAATGCCCGCCATGAAGCGCGCCAGCGCCACCAGATCGGCCTGATCCACCACGCCGTCGCCGTTCACATCGCCGACGGTGCTCGTCTCACCGCCGCCGGAACCGCCGCCGCTGGATATGCGCTTCAGGTAATAGTCCTCACCGTCCAAGCGCAGCTCGTATCTGCCGGTATCAAAGCCGGTGATGGCCGTGCTGCTTTCGCGGCTGCTGATCGTGCCCACCTCGTTCCAGTGGGCGTTGGCACCGAAGATGATCTTACCATTCCACCAGCTCGTCAGCTCGACCCAGGACTCGCTCTGCTCCAACCGACCGTTGACGGTGATGCTGGCGCCGTCGTTGTTGACACTCGCGCTGTTCTTCTGTTTCCACACACCGTTTTCGCTGATGAGAAGCGCACCATTCACCTGCACGTCATTGGACGTCGCCAGCGTACCGTTGACAGCAAGGGTCGCAGACTCCTGAATGTTCAGCTGGCCGCCCACAGACAGCGTCACCCCCTCCGATACGGTGAGCGTGGGAGTCTGTCCATGATCTGCCGCGAATATCAGCTCTATGTTCTCCGGAACCGTCAGTTCTTCGTTGAGCGTGCAGTCCTCTCGCAATTTCAGAGTGGCCGTTCCGTTCTCCGTCCGTGTCAGCAACGCCCGCAGTTCTTCCACGGTGTTCACTGTCTTTTCCCAGTGGATGGTGGCCTTCCCGCTGTTGTTGATTTTATCCAACGCATCGCAGTCGGCATAGGTGACCTGTCCGGCATTTCCAATGACACAGCCCTCGGCGATCTTCAGCTGCTGCCGCACATAGATGTTGCCCTTGTTGGTCATCTCGGTGCCGCTATACTTCAGATCGCGGCAGTTGATATAGCCGCTGTTTTCCATTTTGCCCTCTACTGCCAAAATTCCACCGGTCTGCTCATCGCGGTCATTCACATCTGTGTTTCCACCGTTGACAAGGTTGCCTGTGGACGCCACGGTGACGGAATAAGCGGCTATCCGGCCGTTAGATATCCCATTGCCATCCTCATCCTGGCCGCCGAGCGTCTCCATTGTGCCATACACCGTTACGCCTTCCTCCGGCCAAATATGCATTTCGCCGCCCACCGTCAGCTTCGCGTCCTCCGCCACGGTCAACCCCCGGAAGTTGCTGGATCGCATCTCGTCCATATGCAGCTGCACGTTGGACGGAACGGTGATATCCCCGTCAATGACGAAATAGGGATCCGCGTCATCCATAGCGTTGCGGCACAGGTAGATGGTCTGCCGCTCCGTAGAACCACTCAGACTACTCAGCGCCGCCTTCAGCTCCGCCATATTGGATGCCTCAAGCCGGGTGTTGTCAATCGTGGTATTGCCGCTGCCGCCGATCACCGTACCCACCGCCTTCTCATTGGCCGTCAGCGTACCGTTGTTGGTGATGGTACCCGTACCGGCAAGTCTGCTGAACTGTACAGTGCCGCCCTCGTTAACGGTCATCGCGCCGTTAACGGTGGTCGTATCGCCGCTAAACGCCCACATTTCGCCGTTGATCGTCAGCGTACCGTCCACCTGTGTGGGCATATAGATCCGCAGTAAACCGTCGACAACGACCTCGCCCTTGTTTCCGCTTTCATCAGCGGCACCGATGATAATTGTGTCATACCCGTTGCCGGTCAGATCATATATCGTCAGCTCCACATTTTCAGGAATGGTCAGCGTGGTGCCGGTGGCGATATACAGCGGCATGCTCTCGCCCTCATGCCGATTCATGTGCAGCGTGACTATGTAATCCCGTCCATCGTTGCAGCTTTGCAGGAAGCTCTCCAAATTATCTGCATTGACAGTTCTATTGACACCCAACCGGCATCCATCGTCTACGGTCACATAATTATCCCAAGCGGCGCCCTCCGGAAGCGCGATCCATGCATTATTTTCGAACTCCACGCTGCCTGTCCACTGGCGGTATGTGTCCTTATCAAGATAATTGCGCACATGCAGCTTGCCGCCGGTACTCACGGTGATATCTCTACTCGCGTATACGCTGTCGTATACATTCACCGTGCCGTTCACCGTCATGGGCGCATCCAGATTCAGGTAATTCCAAACCGACAGAGTGCCGTTCACCACGACCTTCGCGGCATTGGCGCCCCAGATGTACACATTCTTGTCCCTGATCTCCAGTCCGTCTGCCAGCGTCAGCGTGGTCTGGCTGCCAAGATCTATTTCAATCCTGTTCGCCAATGTACTGGCTCCCGCCGCCGTCAGCTCCTCCTGCGTCAGCGTTTCGCTTGTGCCCTCTTTGGAAATACGTGCCGTCCAGTTGAATTGCCGGTTGCCATATTCGTCCCCGACGAGGTTGTCCTCGCCGCCTGCTTTGACAACGCCGTAGCCCCCGAAGTAGCCACTTTCATTACTGACATCCAGTTTTCCGTACAGGTACGCATCGCCGTGCAGCCACACGTTGCCCTTGTTGGTCAGGGTCACGCCCTCGTTGACAGTAAAGGTGGTCACGTTGATGGTCAGATTAACGTTCTCCGGGATGGTCAGATCCTCGCTGATGGTCAGCTCGGTGCCGCGATAGTTGATCTGTCCGCCTTCTGCCAGCGCCGATTTCAGCGCTTCAAGACTGCGAACCACCTTGCTTCCATCGTCCCCGCCGCCGATGTCCACTTCGTTGTGCTTCAGGTCGAACTGCTCGGCGGCCAGGGAGCCGTTATTGACGATCGTACCGGCCTTACCCTGCTCGTTTTCATCGGTCAGATACTGGCAATACATCCGGCCGTCCTCGTCGATGGTCAGCGTGCCGCCCACCAGAAGGTTGTTCCACACAGTGGCCCATCCATTCGCGCTGACGGTCAGTTTGCCGTCAACGGTGAACGGGTCGTTGCTGTACAGGATACCCTGTACGGTCAGCGCAGCCCCCTCAGCAATATAGGTCGTCGCGCCCTCGCTGGAAAATGCCAGCTCCACACCGGCCGGAATGGTCAGATCCTGCGTCAACTCGATACGCTCCCCGCTATCCTCGCGGTAAACGGGCACCGTGTAAGAGAAGAAGTCTGGCAGCGTACTGGCGTTGATATCGGCCAGCGCTTTTTGTATCTTCTGATCGGCGTTGTCGCCCTGCTCCAAGCGAGCCGCCACGTTTTTGTTCGCTTCCGCACCTTCGCCCTGCGTCCACGCAACCGCCCATTCGTCCTCTACTGTGATGACACTATCCTCGCTGAAGGACATCCACCCATTGTTGGTCACATGACCGCCGGCCTTTACGGTAAAACTCCCGTACCAGGAATTGTATTCACCATTTGCCTGCACGATCAGCTTGCCGCCATTCTCCACTGTAACGGTTTCTGGATTCAGACACGCCTCTGCTCTCACATCCAGCGTACCCTTTATCACCAACGGTGCGCTGCATTCGATCCTGCCGCCCATGGTACCTGTCGGAGGAGCCTCGTTCTCACCCCGGATATACTCTTCCAGTGCCAACGTCACGCCGGGCGCGATGGTCAGAGTTTCATATCCGTCAATAACCAACGTCTTGCCCTTGGGGATCGTCAGATCCCCCGTCATCGTCACATCCTCGTTTACCTCAACGGTAACGGTGCTGACGTTCTCCTGCGCGAACGCCGCCAGGATCGCGTCCCTGTTGAACTCCGTCTTAACCTGATAGTCAAAGCTGACCTTTTCGTCCATATTGACTGTGGCGTTCTCGCCCTTGACATAGGTTCCCTTGACGGTGAAATTCGTCTCCACCAGATCCAGCGTACCGTTCACCGTCAGGTTGCCGTTGACGGTCAGGCTGCCGTACCGCTGGCGGAAGGTACCGCCCGCCGCAACGGTCATATCTCCGGTGACAGTCACCCAGCCGCAGCTATTGACCGTACCGTTTACCTGCAGGCCGCCATTGAACGTCGCGGTGGGGTAGATGCCATCGACCATGCTGCCCTCCGGCAGCACCAGCGTACCGTTGACCGTCACCGGTACATTGGAGGACAAGGTTCTTCCTGCCGCCACGGTCAGCGTCTTGCCCGCCGGAAGCGTCACCGAGGGGAAGAATCTCTCCGTATTCGCCGGAGGCGCCAGCTGCAGGAAGGAAATGCCGTCCACGGTGCCGCCCACAGTCAGATCCTCCGGCAGCGTGAACTGCAGGGGCTGCCGCAGCTGCGCATTGCGCACTACCACATTAAAATACTCATTCTCCGCCTTGCCGCTGACGCCGTCAAAGGCGGCCATGGCACTTTGCAGCGCACCGGGACGGAATGCCTCGGTATCCGTCAGCATTTTCACGCTGCAGATAGCGCCGGGTACGTTCTTTTTCCCCGCCAGATCGCCGCGATGCTCCACCGGAACGACCAGACTGCCGCTATTGTCGACAGTCGCATTATCGCCGATATACCATCTGTCAGCGATGGTAATGGCCTCATAGCCGTTCATCAGCTTACCGCCCGCACCGATCGTGATGGTAGACGTTGTACCGGTACCGAAGGACTTGTCCCAAAGCTGCACACTTCCGTTAACGGTGAGTGTACTCCCGTAACGAATGCCGCCGTAGGCTTCAACAGCGCTGTCCGCTTTGACCTCCATGGAGCCTACGGTCAACGCCTCCGATGCGTAGACATACGCGCCGCTCTCCACCGTCAGCTTACCGGTCACGGTTAGTGCCCGCTCTCTGCCAAGGAACAGCTCCACCTTGGCCGGCGCGGTCAAATCACCGCTGACGATCACATCGCCGATGATATAGGCACTGTACTTCGCGCCGCTCTTGTCCACGGCAGCCGCAGCGCCGAGCTTCTGCAGATCAGCAGTCAGTTGCGCGCCGGTGGACGCCTCGCTGAACAGGTAATACGTAGCGCCCTCAGCGGCAACGATACTGCCGCTCACCTTGTCATAGCCTGCCTCCAGCTGGCCTTCCACCGTCAGCGTCTTGCCAGATGATACCTCCAGCCGGCCTTCACCCATATAGACGCCAAAGCCCTTGGGTATGGTCAGGTCGGAGGCAATCGTCAGCGTGGCATTGCTGTCCTCCAGCTGCGCCGCGCTCTTTGCAAAGCAGACATAGCCGTCCGGAGCGGCTGCGATCAGCTCCCGCAGACCCTGCTCGCTCCAGAAATACGTATTCCCGTCCTCGTCTGTTGCATAGTTAGCCGCCAGCGCCGTATCCACCAGCGTGGTGGGGATCATCACCAGCAGCATGACCGCTGCCAGCAGTGTCGCCAGAATCTTCCGGCTTTTTATCCGCCATTTTCTCATCAAACAACTCTCCCCTTTGTGTTGATTTTTTCTGTCGCTCCGGGCTTCGCCCGATGCTTACTCTTCCTCCGGCAGCCGCAGCAGCTGATAAACGCCGCCGCTGGTGCCCTCCTCTCCGGCCAACACCAGCGTGTCGCCGTCCACCTTGAACCGGTAGTTGGCCGTTTCAATGGCGTCGTGCTCAAAGGTCAGCGTCACCACGCTGCCGCGGACACGGTAGGTAAATGCGTAATCCGTGCCCTGCACGCGCATGGCGCCGCTCTTTTCGCCATCGAACGTGTACTCCGTGGTGCTGTCGTAGATCCACGTGCCGCGCAGCTCCTTGGGGGAACCCCGACCGCGCAGCAGCATGACTGCGGCCACCGCCAGCACGATGACCGCCGCGGCCAGCGCCGCGTAATAGACCCAGTGGCGCTGGCCACCGCTTTTTTCTGTTCGTTTGCCCATGCTCTCCATGCTCTCGTTTCAGTCGCTCTGCCGTTCAGCGCCCCCACGGGGCGAAAATCAGGCAGAATCTGGAAATTGTCAAAAAGGGGACGGTTCGGGACTGACCCGAACCGTCCCTCTGCTCAAGGTTTGGTATTGCGCGTTATTGCTTTATGCCTTGCGGCGCTTCTTGCTGACCACAGCGGTGCCCATCAGGGAGCTGACGGCCAACATCGCGTACAGCGCGATACCGGCGTCCGCCGTCTTGGGGGAGGACAGGGTGCCATCCGCCTTGATGGTGAAGGTACCCGTGCTCACATGGGTCTTGTTCTCGATCTTCACCGTGTACTTGCCGGCCTTCAGGGTAGCCAGATACGCATCGGTCAGCGTCACGATGCTGCCGCTGCCATTGCTGCTGACGGTGTAGTACTTGCTGTCCAGCTTCTTGCCATTAACAGTCACCCTGTTGATGCTGTCGGCGGGCAGATCGGTGGTGAAGGACTGCCCGGAGGTATAGGAGCTGCCGGAGCCGGAGCTGCCGCCGCTGCTGGTTCTGGTCATCAGGCCGTAGACCGCCGTCTTGTCGGAGGCGAAGGTGACGGTGTAGCCGTCGCCCACCTGCTTCAGCGTGGCATTGATCTCTCTGGTCTGGGCGTTGCCGTCCTTGTCCAGATAGCTTTCCACGATCTTCGCGCCGGACTTCAGCGCATTATACGTCTCCTCGCTGATGGCGATGGTCACGTTCTGACCGTCAGCCAGAGAATCGCCCTTGTCAAGATCCTGGCCGTTCAAGCTCATGGTCACGCTGTAGACCGCCTGCAGCTTGCTGCGGCTGCTGCCGCTGACATAGCCCTTCAGCTTCTTCAGAATCTCTTTGGTATTCGCATCGGTTTCGTTCTCAATTGCCTTATCCAGAACTTCTTCGACAGCCTCTTTCACATCCGCAACGACCTTCTCGATCGCGGCCTTGATGGTAGCGTTATCCGCAGGCTGCTTGCTGCCGCAGGTGGTGCAGACGCCGTCCACATAGTTGTGGTTGCCGGTGGGCGGGATAAGATCGCCCGCCTTAGTCAGCTTGCCGCAGCCCTTGCAGTAGGTGTCAGCCGTGCGGCCAGCGGTCATGCAGGACGCCGCCACAGCGCCGCGCTGCTCGGTGCCGCCGGTGTGGTTGGCGGGATCCTTGGCCAGCGTCTCCTTGGCCACGGTTGTCTCGGTGGTCTTGTCAGCCTTGAACACCTTATGGCAGACGCTGCAAGTCCAATACTCGTTGTTGCCGCCCGCTGCGCAGGTAGGCGTCACGGCCGGGGTCTCGGTCAGCTTGTGACCCAGAGCCTTGATGACCCAGCTGTCCTTGACGATCTCGGTCTTGCCGTCCTTGTCGGAGAAGAACTTGCCGCAGGTGGCGCAGGTGTAATACTCGCTATTGCCGGCCTCGGTGCAGGTGGCAGCCTTGGCCGGGGTCTTGGTCAGCGTGTGACCCAGAGCCTTGATGTCCTGTACGTCCTTGGTGTCGGTGTAATCCTTCGTCTCGAAGTTCACCTTAGCGGTGTAGGTGGTGGTGCCCTTGTCGGTGCAGGTGGGCGCGACCTTCTGCTTGCCGCTGACCGTGGCGGTCACGTTCTGGGCGTGGCCGGTCGTCTCAGCCGTGCAGCCCTCGCGGGTGCAGGTGAAGGTCGCCGTGGCGGTCTTGCCGTCCTCGCTCCAGCTCCACACAGGTGCGCCATAGGTGTGACCCAGCTTTTCGATGGTCACTTCCTTGGTCTGGGTGGTAAACAGATTGCTGCTGAAAGTCGCCGTGTAGACGGTCTTGCCATCCACTGTGCAGGTGGCGGGGGTAGTGCTTATACCGATAAAAGCGACATCCGTCTCCACCGCTTCGCAATTGGTGCACTTGACAGTGGCTGTGCAGCTCTTGTAGTCGTCACTCCACTTATACTCAGCCGCGCCCCAGGCATGGACACCGGGCGCCTTTACATAGCCGCAAACAGTGCAGTTGTCCGCATCGGTGCAGGGCTTGCCGCTGTAGGTGTGCTTGACCACCGTGTCAGTCGCATCGCAGCGGGTGCACTTGTGGTAGTGACCGGCAGCGTCCGTATTGACCCACGCGCCCGTGAAGTCGTGACCCAAAGCCTTGATCACCCAACTATCCTTGACGATCTCGGTCTTGCCGTCCGCGTCGGAGAAGAACTTGCCGCAGTTACCGCAGGTGTAGTACTCGCTGTTGCCGGGCTCGGTGCAGGTGGCAGCCTTGGCGTCGGTCTTGGTCAGCTTGTGACCCAGAGCCGCCAGCGTCTCGTCGGCCACGGTTGTCTCGGTGGTCTTATCAGCCTTGAACACCTTTTTGCAGACGCTGCAAGTGTAATACTCGTTATTGCCGCCTTCGGTGCAGGTAGCGGCAACCGCCTCAACCTTGGTCAAGCTATGCCCCGATGCCTTGATCGGCTCGGTCTTTGTCTCACTGCACACCTTGCAGGTGTAGGTCTTCACGCCATCCGTGGTGCAGGTGGCGGGCGTGGTCACCTTTCCCTCATCCCAATTGTGCTGACCAGCGGGCTTCACATAGCCGCACCCGGCTTTGGTACAGGTGGCAGTGTCTTCGCACTTGTGGGAGGCATAGGTGTGCTCGGCCTTGTCGATGATGTCATGGCACACGGAGCATTCCTGCCAGTGGTTGGTTTCGTCATGCTTCCACTCGTACTGGTGGGCGATCACGGGGATCGGCTCGGTCTTGGTCGCCTTGCACACATTGCAGGTGAAGGTCTTTTCACCGGGTTCAGTGCAGGTAGCTCCCTTGGTCACAACGCCCTCATTCCACGTATGTGCAGCCTTGTTCATAATGGTGCCGCAGCCGTACACGTTCCAGTGGTTAGTCCCATCGTGCTGCCACACGTCGTCGCGCACATCGCCGGGGTGGTCAGCATGCGCCTCGTCCTTTTTCTGGCCGCAGACGCTGCACTTGATGGTATGATTCTGTGCACCTTCCTTATAGCCGCCAACAACCAATACCCACTTATGCCCGGTGGTAGGGATCGCTACTTTTTCGACCGTCGTCTTTTCACCAACAGCACCATTGTTATCGAAATAATAATTATCGCAACCGGTACAAAGCCAGTAAGCAACACAACCGTCGCTGTCGCAGGTAGGCTCCTTCGCGGGATAGAGCTTAATCCCGGTATGCGCAGCCTTGATAACGGTATCGGCCGTGGTGATCTCCTGTGTGCCAGCGGCATCCTTGTACAGCTTGCCGCAGTCAGGATCGCTGCACTGATAGTACTCAATGTTGCCGTCCTCGGTGCAGGTAGCAGCCTTGGCGTCCACCTTTTTCAGGTCGTGGGTGTGCGCGGGAGGCGTCACGCCGCCAATGGTAATAATCGCAGGAACGACAGTAACATCCATCTCCTCATACTCGATATCAGATATACTTAAATCATCGCACACAGAAACAGACAAAGTACCACTCGCATCATCATTGACCTTGCAGTCGAATGTCATAATGAGCGTGTCCGTCGCGCTCGTATAGGCACTATCGCCATACATGGTAAACTTTTTGGTCGTTTCAGTCCAGTCAGCCGCCGCAACCATCAACGTTTCCTTCAGTCCATCCGCCAGCTTTGCGGACTTCTCTACATAGGTCAGCCCTTCCGGAACATCAATCACAAAATCCATGTTGGTCAAGTTTTTCACTTCACCCACAGTCACGGAAAAAGTCACCGTATCTCCCTTACTGGGAGATGCATTAGCTGCACTGATCTTCAGCGCAACTTTTCCTGCCGCAAGAGACGATGTTGGTAGCATCGTCAGGCACATTACAAATACCAACAGCAAAGAAAGGATTCTTTTTTTCATGTCTTACCTCCACTTACCAAAGAACTCTTGTCCCTTTAACATGGGCATACAACCGGCCAACATCCGCCGTATTGATAGTAGCGTCTGTTCCCGCTACGTTTCCGCACGACAATGCATAATCATCCGTCAAAAGCCTTGTACCTCTGACATGGGCGTACAACCGACCTACATCTGCCGTATTAACCTTTCCATCGCCTGTCAAGTCCCCCTTTAGGCACACCTTTGCATCCTGCTGCACGGCATCACCGCTCACAGTCACCTTATACTCACGGGCGACATGATTGGCCTTTTCCACCTTCAGCGTGTACGTTCCGGCGGAGACATTTTCAAACTTATATGCCGCGCTGTTACCGGTGAGGGTGTCGGTAAAGGCCGGGGTTGTCTCACCCTGTTTTGTCAGCGTCACGGTAACGACTTCGCTTGCGCCGCCGTAGCTCTTGACCGTCCCGCTGACCGTCACCCCTGTAACAGCTGTCGCTTCCACCGTCACGGTACCGCTCTTGGCATCGCCGCGATAGCCGTCCGTACCGTCCGTGCTCTCCACGAGCTCAAACCAACCGTCACCGGCGGCCTTGGCCTTGAACGTCACCGTCACGATGTCCTTCACCGGATATGTGGTTTCCTCGGTTTTAGCGACGCTTATGCCCACCACACCCCTATCGTTGGCATCAGCAACAGTGGTTATTACCGCTGTCTTTGCACCGCTGGCAAGGTTCGTATAGCCCTCGCTCTCGGTGATGCTCACGACCTCCAGAACGTCCTTATTGAACCGTATCTGCGAGATAAAGCTGATGATGCTCATTTTCTTATTGGACAGCGTGGCGGTGAACGTGTCGCCCACGTTGACGTTGCTCTTGCTCAGTGTCAGAGACAGGTTCGGCTGCGGCTGCTCGCTCTCGGGCTTCACCGTCACCGTGGCACCCGCCACCGTGCTGGTGAACTTTTCTGCAATATTGTTCGGTGCGTCGCCGTTGCCAGCCACCACGCCGGACATGGACAGCATGTAGTCGCCCACGCCATTGACCTTGCCCATGATGGTCATGACCTCGGTCTTTTCGGTAATGCCTTTGCCATCATCCGTGCCCGCAGCGCCGAAATAGCGGCTGCCGGGCGTGTACGCGAGCAGGCTATACATGCCGTCCACATTGCCGTTTGTGCTCAGATTGTTCTGAAGCGCATAATAGAATGCCCCGTCCTTCGCCATTTCTTTGTCGGCCAGCGTCAGGCCCTCCGACGGCACCAGCGTGAACTGGAACGCCCGGATGGGTACGCTGTCCTTGCTCTCCACATAGATGTGGAACCTGACGATCTGCTCCCCCTCGCCATAGAGGGTCGTCTTGTCCACCTCTATGGTAAAGGCGGCGGTTTTGTCTTTCAGCGTGCCGCTGCCGGGATAGGTGTCCTCTGCGGAAACGGGCACCACCAAGCTCAGCAGCATCACCAGCGACAAAACCAGTGACAGTACTTTTTTCATGCAACTCCTCCTTACTCTCCTATGTGTACTATCATAGATACTCATTTGCTGCGGCCGTCCCTGCGGAACAGCCGTCCCAGCCCGCCGGGTATGACCAGCTGGCACACAGCGCCCGCTGCCGCCAGCACGCCCAGCACGATGGCCGCGATCCTCGTACCGGCGCCGCCCGTCTGCGCCGTGTCCGGCACAGGCGCGTCAGCCGCGCCGGGCGCGGGACTGATGACCGGCTGCGGGTCGCCCGCCGCGGAAGGATCCTCCTGCGGCACATCCGGTTTGTCGGTCACATCCGGCGTTTCGCCGGATGCGGTGCCGCCGGTTTCCGGCTTCTCCGTGTCGCCGGAGCTGCCGGAGCTGCCGCCGGTTCCCTTCACCGTCACCGGCGTGCTGTCCACCTTGGGCGTATAGGTCGCGCCGGAGCCGTCAGGCGCGGCCACAAATTCCGCGTCCAGTGTGAAGGTTCCGGTGCTGCCCGCCGGGATCGTGGCGGTGATGGTCAGGATCTCCGCGCTGGCCATCATGCGGTTGCCCTCCGTGGAGCCGACGGCAGCGAAAAAGCAGCTGCCCGGCGTGTACTCATACGTCCGGAACACACCCTTGCCGGTGGTCACATCGTATGGCAGGTCGTTGACCGCGTATGTGATGACCGCTTCGCCGTTTTCCTTGAAGCGCTCCGGCAGCGTCATGCCACCGGACGGCTTCAGCCGGAAGCTGAATACGCCCAGCTCCCTGCCCTCCGGCGGCGTCACCGTTATGGTGAATTTCACCTGCACAGCGCTGCCGTTGGCCGTCACCTCGGTCTTGTCCGGTGTGATGGTCAGCGTGGCCGTATCCTCCGCCCACGCCGTGACCGCAGTGCCCAGCAGCAGTATTACGCTCAGAATGGCGCAAATCAGCTTGCGCACACACATCCTCCTTTCTTTCTCACATCATATCCCATTGCGGCGGCTGTGTCAACCACAACTGCCGCAAATGCGTCAACAGCGGCGCAAAATGTACCGCTAAACGCCAATTGATTCATCCCAGTTATGAGACGAGGCTCTGCGCCATAGCCGTCAGGTCGGCGGCGCTGATGATGCCGTCGTTATTCACGTCGATGGCGGCGGACTCGTCCGTGGTGATGCCCGCCGCGTAGCGCGCCAGCGCTATCAGCTGGTTCAGGTCGAAGGCCAGCGGTGAATACTTGGTCGCTGACAGAACGAGTTCCTCGTCGTACAGCGCCAGCGTCTCCTTGTCGTACACATACGTCACTGTACCATTGGTCGTAGCGGCCGCATAGCTCGCATCCACGCTGCCCTCTGCGCCGCAGAGGAACAACTGATCCGGCGCGCCGGTGGTACCGCTGTCGCAGTTGGTGATGTCCGTCAGGTAGTTGGCACCGCCGATGGACACGATATTCCACATGTGCGCGCCTTCGCCCGTACCGCCTTTCATGGTGCCCGTGGGCAGATAGCAGGCCACCTCCGGGTCGCTGCCTGTCCACGTCAGGTCGCACAGGTACTTGAACGCCTTGGAATAGCCCTCGCACACCACGTTGGTGTCGGGATCGCCGTCGAATACGTAGATCAGCTGCCACGGGTTGCCGTAGGGGTAGTTTGCTGTGTTCGCTACGTCAAAATTATAGTCCACGGCTTTCGTAATGTATTCCCGGTACGCCACCAGCTTGCCGTAGGTGCCCTTGCCCTGGTTCTTCGCCACCACCTGAGCAGCCGTGGCCGCCGCTGTCTTGGCCGCGCCGGTCTTGGTGGTGTCTATCGCCGTATAGTCAGGCACAGGATTGCCGTCCTCATCTTTGACAATCTTGTCCTCATCATCTACGAGATACTTCGTGGTATCACGGTAGGCGTCCGCCACACAGAATCCGACCACAATATACGGTATCGTCACCGTATTCTCGTCTGCTTCGATGCCGTAGCTTATCGCCATTCCATTGGTCTTATCGAACCAGTACAGCTCGTAGGGCATATTCGCCAGCAACTTGCTCAGCAACGCGTCGTGATTGACATCAGCGCCAAACAGTTCACCTATCCTTGCACTGGCTGCTTCGGAAAGTGCATCGCCCTCTATAATGGTAATATGTCCTAAGTCTCCCTGCGTATAGGTGATCGGCATATCCGCGATCACAATTGTTGCGGATGCACTTTCACCCGCCGCGATCTTCTTTATTTCCGGAACAAGTCGGCGGTAAATATTGTTCGTGACTTCATTCAGTGCCACGGCATACGTCGCCGGGCGGGACGCGGTGTTTCCGCGGCTCTCCGCCTTGACGACCTCCGGCACATCCAGCCCGTTCACCTGATAGAGGTAGCCCTCCAGCAGGGCGGCGCTGTCGTCCTCCGGCACAGTCACGGAGGCGCTGCCGCCGTCGATTCCATCCACCTCCACACGGCTGTCCGCCTGCGCCAAGGTCAGCGTCAGCGTCAGCGTCAGCACCAATACCAAGGCCAGTATCCCACTTATAACTCTCTTTTGCATCTTTCTCTCTCCCTGCGGTCGCAACAAAGCCCACTGTACCCAGTCTCATGTTCATTATAGCCCGCCAGCATGCCAATAGCAAGCAGAAATTCCCTGTCATTTCCCCCGACTTTTTCTCCTCGCTTTTGCTCATTCGTACAAATAAAGCCAAAACACTATGCAGCCAGCTAATTGTTTTTGCATTTCGTCTGGTTTATGATGACGATGTACCAATATATATGTGCATTTCAGCACACGGAAAGAGAGGGAGTAAGCATGAAGAAAGTAATCAGTCTTCTGCTGGCGCTGGTCATGGCGCTGAGCCTGCTGCCCACAGCGGTGTGGGCAGAGGGCGAGGACGCCGCCGCCCCGGCGGAGGAAGTCTCCGAGAGCTTCTTTGACAGTTCCCATCCGTTCACGTGGAACGATGGGAGCTACGTCTGGCGCTTCGGATGGAACGGCCCGGATAAGAGCCGGGGCGAATGGCACCTGTACGCCGCGCCGGAGGGCACGTCCGCCGACAGCGCGGACGGCTGGGCGGACTGCGGCGCGGAGGCCACGCCCTTCGAGCATCTGACGGAGGGCACGCTGGCATACGCGGCGGCCTGCGCCATGCGGTCGGCATTTCTGGCACTTGACCAGAATACCGTCGAATCTGTCTATAATAACCGGCGTGACCTTTGGCGGTTGGTCTATATGCTGAGCTTGGAAATGGTCGCTTACACACCGGATGATGAATCGTCCGCCCGTGCGTTTTACGAGGGGAAGATCGGCGTTGATGGTAGAACAGGCACATTGGTGCCGCCTCAGGGAGCGGACACGCCGACCATGCTTAAGCAGTACTATGATCTGCCCGAGGGCGTTCGCGCTGCACTGCAAAAAACGATGGGCGGCAAACATAATGACAGCGGTGCGACCTACAATTTTACACAGCTGCTGTTCCGCACGGAGCGTAATCTTGAAACGTCCGGCGGCAACAGCTTCGCCAACTCGTGTCAGGCGCTGTGGGACAGCGGTTTTCAGGCTCCTGAGAACCCGAATTTCGTGTTCCCCGCCGGTCTGGTGGAGGGCGAGGACTACACCTACACATATAACAATGCCACCGGTGAGCTGCACGTTGTGCTGCTGCCCCAGTTCGACAAGGGCAGCCACTGGGCAGCCGCGTTCCACAACATGTCAGCGGACAGCAATTCGCTGAATCTGCAAATCAGAATGACCGCCAAGGCCGAATACACCCGCGCGAAGGATTTCAGCTTCAACGGCAACCCCGCGTCTGTCATCAACGAGAGCGATCATGTAGACGCGTCCTATTTCAACATGGATAACGGCGTCCGCTGGATGGGCGGCAGTGTGCCGGTGGGCACGGTGAACCGGATCGATGGTCAGGCGACCATCGCGCCCACGGATGCCTTCAACAAGCATTTCATCGCCGTCGTCTGGGGCGACGACAGCGGCACCGTTCTCCGCAAGGAGCTGGTCATCCTGACCGTCGAGGTGCGGGAGGAGTTCGTGGTAAACACCTTCTACGACGTAGCCAAGCCCATCCCCGCCGAGAAGCTGAAAAGCGGCTTCACCTTTATGAGCGGCGTTACCGGCTGGGAGGCCAGCTTCAGCGACGGCAAGATCGAGCTGTTCCCCGATAACGGCATTCCCACCTCCGGCGACCCCATCGAGCTTGGCCGCATCCACTGGGACGATATGGCGCCAGACGGGTATCACTTTAAGAGCTATGTCCGCCTGAACAGCGGCAACGGCGAGGAGACATTTTCCGGCGTTGGCGTGTGGACATGGCCGAACGCCAATGGCCGAGGCGTTGATGAGCTGTACGAGGTCACATGGTATAACGATACGGACAACACAAGCATTCTCCAGAATCTGGCGGTATACCAGTACGACAAAATGCCGTATTACCGCTATATCTCCAAGGATGGTGTCACGGCCGCGCCCGTGACCTCTCTGGGTCTGGACACGGCGCAGCTCAGCAGCAGCGGCATCGGCGTCACCTATGACGAGACGACGGGCTGCTTCCATGTGTCCCACAGCGGCCGGGAGCTGCCCGACGCGTCCACGCTGCTGGACACCCGCATCACCCCCACCCCGCCGGAGGGCGCGGTGTACTTCTCCGCCAATCATGACGACGGCAACCGTGACCCCCGTATCATGGGAAAGAGCGAGGCTTCCGATATTCTGGCTTCTCTGGAGAGCTTCGAAAAGTACTCCGTGACTGACAGCAACCGCGTCAACGAGCGGTCGCTGGAGCTGGTGCGGACGCAGGTGGTTCACCTGCCCGGCATTGACGTCTGTCTGTCCGGTTCCAGCAACCACCGCGGCCTGACCGTCGCCTGGTGGGATGCGGACAAGAACCTGATCGGCATTGACGTCTGTCTGTCCGGTTCCAGCAACCACCGCGGCCTGACCGTCGCCTGGTGGGATGCGGACAAGAACCTGATCGGCATGAGCTATGTGTACGGTCAGAACGACGACTTCATGAACCGCACCCGGCTGACCAGCGTCGAAACGGCGGATAAGCTGGATGACCTCAATACCCGCGGCGAGGTCAACGCCCCCGCTCTGGTGGGTGCAGAGGGCATGGAGCTGATCTGCGACCGCTATCCCCAGACCGGCGACGGCATGACCCAGTTCTTCGACCTGCACCTGATCGGCGACAAGGGCGGCACCAAGACCGTGTACATCCCCTACCACTGCTTCGGCATGACCTATGCGGACGACGTGCGGGGCAAGAGTGCTGACGAGCTGCCCACCATCATCGTCAAGCACTTTGACGCCAACTACAACTTCCGCAACGAGATCATCGGGCGCTACGAGCCCCAGGGCATCGTGTTCGAGACGGACAGCTTCTCCCCCTTCACCGTGTCCGTGGGCGGCGGGCAGAGCGGCGGTGACGCGGACGGCTACAGCGACAACATCGGCGACTACGACCGCTGGGGCGAGGGCAGCGCATGGAATGGCGACCCCCTGCAGTACATGGTCATCAAGAGCCTGCGCAATATGGACGGCCGCGACAGGCTGGAGCTGGGCGTGGACTGGCGCTATGACAAGGTCGGCAGCATTTATAATGTGGGCATCACGCCGGAGGTGCTGACCCAGATCGTTAACGCCAACAAGCCCCTCGTCATCTACAACGAAAGAGAACTGACCCTGTCCCCGGCTACCCTGTCGGATATGCTGCAAAAGCTGAACGTCCTGAATGCCAACAGGGGCGCGGAGGACAACGAAGCCCTCCTGTGGTTCCGCTACGAGTACGGCAACCGGGACGGCAGGGGCGGTCAGGCCTTCGCCTTTATGATCACCGTTTATCTGGGCGATACCCGCTACCGGCTGCCCGCCGGCGAGACGTATGCTTTCTCCATATACTTCGATCGCAGCGATGCGACCTCCTACGAGCTGTACTGCCCCGCCGACCCGGAGGACGCCTCCAGTGAGCTGGTCAAGCAGGCCAACCCCCTTTCCTGTGTCGACGGTCACAATGACGACGGCCACAGCTGGCGGCAATGCACCTTCACCGCCGACCACGACGGCATGTTCGTCATCCATCCGAAGGATTATCAGATGCAGCAGAGCTGGCCGTGGTGGGGCGTACCCACGCCGCCGTGGACGCCCAGCCTCGACGCCACGACTCCCAACAGCGAGGTGCCGGAGCTGCAGTCCCTGTACGCCAGCGGCTTCAAGTTCCCCGTCATCGGCAAGGACATCCATTTCGTCTTCCCCGAGCAGCTGAAGGAGTGGACGGAGGGCTGCGGCGATGACTGGGATTACCGCTTCACCGCGGATGAGAGCAAGGGTTGCGTCGCCATTGAGGTGAACATGGGCAGCCGGGAGCGCTGGGAGAACGCCGTCCGCAACATCGAGACGGGCGGGCTGGACGACGGCGTGTTCTTCCGCTACTACTTCGGCAACTCCGATAACCAGCTCCCCATGACCTACGGCTTCGACTGGTACGGCGATTACGGCGGACAGTCCCTGGCGGACAACACACTGTATCGGGGCTATCACCACAACAACGGCCTGCGTCTGGCCACCGTGAACCGCCAGAACGCCCACAACAGCGTCCTGACGCTGAACAGTCAGGGCGAGGACTGGCGCATCATCCTCGCCATGAGCAACAGCGAGGGCACGGTGGCCGGTGCCGAGGCCAAATACGCCTTCCAGCTGGAGATCCTGCCCCGCGAGGACATCTCCTTCTCCCTGCCCGCCGACAACGGCACCGCGGTGCCCGCAGCCCGTCTCCGTCCCACCGCCACCCACCAAGACTGGATGGCCACGGTGCCGGCGGACGGCTCCGTATTCCTGCGCACGGTGGAGGGCAAGACCCTCAACACCGCCGGCAGCGGTCAGTACGGCTTGCTCGGTGAGCTGACCGTGGACGCACCGGAGGGCTATACCCTCAGAGAGTGGCGCAACAACTGCACCGGCGGCAGCGGCGGGCAATTCCCCGTGCCGCTGGTCTGGAACGATCAGGTCATCACGCTGATCTGGCAGAAGGACAACGCCCCCGATCTGGTGGAGTATGTGCGGGTGGAGCCCATGAACTATCTGCCCGGGTTCTACTCCCTGGGCGATAAAAACGCGCCCTCCCGTGCGCCCAGCGCCGCCGAATTCCTGAGTGCGGCGGAGCAGAAGACGCTCAGCGACAACGGCATCACTGTGACCTACGACGAGAAATTGGGCTACTTCACCACCAGCGTGGATGCCTCCAAGCTCACTGACCTGTCCCTGCTGTACCAGTGCGTCACACTCAATGCGCCGGAAAACGCCGTGTACTTCAAATTCACCGGCGAGGGCGGCAGCGAGAACCCCGCCTCCCACGATATCAAAGACGACATCAACCGGTTCACAGAGCAGTTCAGCAGCCCGGGTACAAAACTGCACACCGTTGATCCTGACAGGCCTATCCGGATGCCGCTGATGCATACCGAGGAAATTAAACTGGACGGCAAGACCGTGTACTACTCCGAATCCCAGATGTACCATTCTCTCATCGTCCAGTGGCTGGATGAGGGTAAGAACGTCATCGGCTACACCTGCCTGTACGGGCGCAACGGCGACATCTCCACCACCGTGGACACCGAAACCGTGAACACCGCTCCCACAGAGGCGGTCAGCGTTCCCACGCTGGTGGGCACTGATCTGAAGCTGCTGTGCGACCGGAATCCCCAGACGGAGGACAGCAAGCGCCTGTTCCTGCTGTTCAACGTCACCGGCGAGGGACAGCTGGGCGAGGACGGCGCCGAGATCTACCTGCCGTACAGCTACTTCGACCTGACGGCGGAGGCTGGTCTGGCGCTGGCGGCCAAGGGTGTCCGCCCGCTGATCCGCCACTATCTCAACGAGAACTGCACGGAGAAGGAATCCCTGCTGGGCGAGTACACCGCAGCCGGTGTGCGCATCGTCACCCGCAGCTTCAGCCCGTTCCTCATTGACGCCAACGGCTGCACCGTGGGCGACCTGAACGGCGACGGCGCGGTGGATACGCTGGATATGCAGGCGCTGTACGAGAATCTGTCCACCGGCTGCACCACGGAAAAGCTGGCGGACAAGGACGACTTCCGCCTGCTGGCCGACTGCAACGGCGACGGTGCGGTGAACATTCTGGATTACCAGAAGCTGTATCAGGACATCAAAACGGCATAAAATAAAGGAGCGCACCCTTACGGGGTGCGCTCCTTCAGCTTGTCAAAAAAGTCCGTTCGGACTTTTTTGACAAGCTGAGACAAAATCGCAAAATAAAAACAGTATTTTATTTTGCGATTTTGGTCGCTGCGGCGGATGATTGAACGCGAAAGGGAACCCTGACGGTTCCCTTTCACACTATCCTTCCCTCCGATACCTGTAACCGGGCAAGTTTTTTTGACAGTCTCAAAGGAGCGCACCCTTACGGGGTGCGCTCCTTGTCTGTTGAAAAGTCCTGCCTTTGCGAGGCGATCCTCTGCGCGCTTTACTCGATGAGGCCGCTTTCCTTCAGCAGGATCTCAATATCGGTGCCCTTGATCTTCTTGATGGCGATCTTGAGCATTTCCTTCTCCGCGAAGGACAGCGGTGCCTCGCTGATGGGCTTCTTGTCGATGGCATAGTAGCAGGCACGCAGCAGCTCACGCACATCGTACTTGCTGCCCCACACCTCCGGCACGCCGCGGTCGATATCCAGCAGGGTGTATACCGACTCCATACCGGTGCGCATGGAATACTCGGTGGTGAAGATGGTGTCGCGGGGCGTCTCGGCAAACTGGCCGATGAAGGCGAAGTTCACGGCACCGTCGGGCACGACCTTGGGTCGGTCGGACTCCTTGCGGGGCTGGAAGAAGGCGTTGATATAGGGCATGAAGCAGGTGGTCGTATTGCAGGCATCATGCGCCAGCGCGTCGATCTTTTCGGTGGGCACGCCGATGTGGTACAGCCACTCGCGGCAGACCTCCTCGCCGGTGCAGTCCCGCATGGCCTTCTTCACGTAGTTGCCGTCCCTGTTGGTGTTCAGCGAATACAGCCACACGAGCACCGTGTTCTTGTCCTGCGACTTGAACTGCGGCTGACGGTTGATGGTCCAGGAGAGATACCAGTTGTCGGTGCTGTCCTTGACAGTGACGATGCCGCCGGTGGTCACCTTGCCGGAGCGGGGATCACGCTTGCAGATGTTCATGATATGCTGGATGATCTCCTCGTTGGAGGTGGCCACGGTGGCGCTCATCCAGTTGGTGGCCTCCACATCGGAGCAGAATTTGTCCGGGTTGCCGTATTCGCCGTGCTCCGCCTGTGCAGCAATGGCCTTCCACATATCCCACGACTCGCCGCAGCCGTTCTTCACGCCGGACAGGTCGGGAGCATGGGTCTGGTCGCCGTAGCAGGAGGTGTCGGTGCAGCAGCCGTTGGTGATGAACACCAGATCATCCTCAATGAGGTCGATGGTCTGCTCCTTCCCGTCCTTCACATACACGATCTGCCGGGCGATCTTCTTGTCACCCTCGGTTTCGATGATGACATTCCTGACGTCCATGCCGTACTCGATGCGCACGCCGTGGGACTCCAGATATTTCACCAGCGGCAGGATCATGCTCTCATACTGGTTGTATTTGGTGAAGCGCAGGGCGCTGAAATCGGGCAGGCCGTCGATGTGGTGGACATAGCGGCACAGATACCGCTTCATCTCCAGAGCGCTGGACCAGCGCTGGAATGCGAACATGGTCTGCCAATACAGCCAGAAGTTGGTGCTCCAGAAGGAGTCCGGCAGCACGTCGGAGATCTTCTTGTCCTCCAGATCCTTCTCCGGCGTCAAAAACAGCTTGGACAGCGCCATGGCGGAGTCCTTGTCCAGCTTGAACTGCTTGTCGGTGTGGGCGTCCTCACCGCAATTCACACTGGCACGGCACAGAGAGTAGTTGGGGTCGTGCTTGTTGAGCCAATAATACTCATCCAGCACGGAGACGCCCGGCGTCTCGATAGAGGGCACATCGCGGAAGGTGTCCCACATGACCTCGAAATGGTTGTCCATCTCGCGGCCGCCGCGCATGAAGAAGCCCTTGGTCACGTCCTTGCGGCCGTCGCAGCTGCCGCCGGCAAGCTCCAGCTTTTCGAGCAGATGGATGTGCTCACCCTTCATCTGTCCGTCGCGGACAAGATAAAAAGCTGCCGTCAGCCCGGCAAGGCCGGTGCCGATGATATAAGCCGATTTTTTGTCCACATCCTTGGGCTTTTCGGGATGGGCAAAGGATTCGTAAGTGCCAGCAGAGTAATACATAACAAAACCTCCTGTTTTTTTCTTTTGTTGGCTTTATTATAGCGTTTCCCGTCCGGCTTACAATAAACAGGAAAAGCCCCGTGATAAAAGTCTTATCACGGGGCCGGAAAGTGTAAAAAAACTTATCAAATGCAGGGAAAAGATAAAATCAGAACTGAAATCGGGAGAGCGCTGCGGACATAGAGCCCCTGATCAGCTTGGCAAGCCTGTCCACGATCTGCCGCGGATCCTCGCGCATATCGTCCTTGATCCAGTCCAGCATCAGCCCGATAAATATATACGAATAGACCTGGGCGATAAACTGCTTGTCCTCGTCCCGCACCTTCATGGTGCCCACTTCCTCGTTGATCACATCCAGCAAAAGCCGGTCAGCGAGCGGCTGCAGGTACTTTTCCACCTGCTCGGCGTGGACGCAGCGGTACACGTTCATGATAAACGGTCTGTTCGCCTGCACCGCCTCGAAGATCTGCAGGAATCCCTGCTGCCAGGTTTCGTAGGTCTTTTTCTCGTCCAGCGCTTTTTTGGCGTCCTCAAGGCAAGACCACTCCACCAGATCGTAGATGTCCTTGAAATGGTAATAGAAGGTCATGCGGTTGATGCCGCAATCCTCGGCAATGTCATTGATGGTGATCTTGGTCAGCGGCTTTTTCAAAAGCAGATTTTTCAGTGACTGCTCCAACGCCCGCTTTGTTACCTGTGACATGGCAGCTTGTACCTCCCGGAGATCATCCGCCTCGTGCCGTCCTTTCGCCGCCGCTTGCCCGGCGGCCTGTGCAGCACAACAAATACCATACCCATACAGAGCTTTTCTTATCTTCTCCCCAACCGTCCGAACCACCAGAAGGTCAGCGGCCACACGCACCCGGCGAACAGCACCACCAGCAGATAGCGTACCCCGCCCGCGATGGCGGCGCTGCCGCCCAGCAGGGCGATCAGCGGCGCCTTCAGCCCCGCTCGTATAGCCAGCAGCAGCCCGAAGCCCACCGCCAGCTTGATGAGCTGCGCCCACCAGACAGCCTGCGTCTCAAAGCGGACGTACTTCCGATCCGCGATGTTGGCGATCAGCATGCCCAGCGTGGCGCCGGTGAGCTTCCACGCGTTCTCCAGAGCGCTGACGTAGTTGGCGGTGTCCTCGGCGGTGGTGCCGGTGTCGCCCCGCAGGTACAGATACCCCACGAACAGCCCGCTGCACACCGCCATCACGGCGATGGTGCGCGTCAGCACCGCCGGACGCCGGTCGGCCTCCTCCATCAGGGGATAGACCAGCATCACCAGCGCCGCGGCGACCACGAACGACACGCCCACGTCCAGCGGCGTGTGTACGCCCAGATACATCCGGCTGAACGCCACCAGCACCGTAAGCGCGATGAGCAGCACCCGCAGCCACGTTTTCTTCGTGTATCGCGCCATGCCGCCGTAGGTGGCCACGGCGTTCTGCGTATGCCCGCTGGGGAAGGAATAGCCTGTGGCCTCCGCCCGTGCGCTCTCCACGATGGTGAAGCCCGGATCCTTTACCCACGGCCGGGGCACGCAGCACAGTATTTTCAGAAACTGGTTGATGACCGTGCCGAAGAACCCCACGATCATCAGGTAGTAGCCCTCCCGCTTGCTGACGCACCAGAACACCGCCACGGCGATGACCATGAAGAACAGCTCGCCGCCCAGCAGCGTGATGACCGACATGATCTTATCCAGCACCGGCGTGCGGATGCTCTCCAGCGCATATAACAGTCCCATACAGCGACACTCCTCTCTTTACTGCTATTGTACTACAGCTTTCCCCGCCGCGCAAGCGTTGACTGCACCCCGCCCCGGTGGTATACTGACGAAAAATGCATCGGGAGGTCATTCTATGGAACCCAACAAGCTACTGGACATCCTGCACACCGCCGAGCGGCTGAAGGACACCCTCCGCCACTGCGACACCAGCAAGGGGCGGCGCGAGAGCGTGGCGGAGCACAGCTGGCGGCTGGCGCTGATGGCCTTTTTCCTCCGGGACGAATTCCCGGACACGGACATGGACAGGGTCATCCGCATGTGCCTGATACACGATCTGGGCGAGTGCTTCACCGGCGACATTCCCAGCTTTCTGAAAACCGACGCCGATACGGAGAAGGAGGACTCCCTGCTGGAGCGGTGGGTGTCCGGCCTGCCCGCGCCCTACAACGCGGAGATGAGCGAGCTGTACGCGGAGATGAACGCCCTGCAAACGCCGGAGGCCAGGCTCTACAAGGCGCTGGACAAGCTGGAGGCGGTGATCCAGCACAACGAAGCGCCCATCGCCACATGGCTGCCCCGGGAATACGACCTGAACCTGACCTACGCCAACGAGAATGTGGCCTTCTCCCCCTACCTGACAGAGCTGCGCGCCGCCATCCGCCGGGACACGGAGGAGAAAATACAGCGGGGCGAATGAACAAGGGCGGACAGAGTCGTCCGCCCTGTATGACCGCCGCACCCTGTAGGGCAGGGCCCGCGTGCCCCGCCGTCACTGGCGTGGGAATCCGTCTCTCCTCGCCTCCCTCTGAGAGGGAGGTGTCAGCGCGAAGCGCTGACGGAGGGAGAGATGCCATGCGTTTTTCTCTCCCCCAGTCGGCTGCGCCGACAGCCCCCTCCCAGAGGGGGCCTGACAGCGCGGCGCTGCCGCGCTGACGGGACGTCGTACCCCAAGGGCATTTGTTCCGCTGCGCTCCACTGTAGGACGCCGTCCCCTACGCTTCCTCCGCCAGCGCGTCCGCCAGCCTTGCGTATTCCTCCAGACCCAGCACCTCGCCCCGCACGGTGGGCGAAAGGCCGCAGGCGATGACGATCTCCGTCAGCCGCTCCTTGGGCAGCTGCCACCCCGTCTGCAGGCTGTTCACCAGCGTCTTGCGCCGCAGGGCAAAGCCCGCGCGCACCGTCCGCCAGAAGGCCTCCTCGCTTTTCACCTGCACCGGCGGCTCCCGCCGGGTCACGCACCGCACCACGGCGGACGTCACCTTGGGCGGCGGCATGAAGCAGGTGTTGGGCACCGTGAACAGCAGCTCCGGCTCGGTGTAGTACTGCATCAGCAGCGTGAACGCGCCGTAGTCCCCCGTTCCCGGCCGGGCACAGATCCGCTGCGCCACCTCCTTCTGAATAAGCACCGTCAGCTGCTCAAAGCAGCCCGCGTGCACACAGGCGGTCAGAAACGGCGTGGTGATGTTGTAGGGCAGGTTGGCGCACAGCACCGGCCGCAGCCCGGCGAATCGCTCCGCCGCCACCGCCGCCAGATCCAGCTTCATCACGTCGCCCTCGATCAGCGAGAAGTTGTCATAGCCCGCCAGCGTCTCCGCCAGCACCGGCGGCAGCCGCTTGTCCAGCTCCACCGACACCACCTTCTCCGCCCGCCGCGCCAGCTGCACCGTCAGCGCCCCGATGCCGGGGCCTACCTCCAGCACGCCGCAGCCGCTCACGCACCCGGCCGCCGCGATATCCTCCGCCACATCGCCCCGGATGAGGAAGTTCTGTCCCAGCGACTTGGCAAAGCGGAACCCGTGCCGCGCCAGCAGCGCCTGTATATCATTCCGGTCACACAGATCCATGGTATGTCTCCTTCATTTGCACATTGCCGCCATTGTACCATCTTTTTCCCCGCCGCGCAACGAAAAGCCGGGAAAAAGTTTCCCTTTTTCCCGCCGTATCCCCCAAAACTTGACAAACCCGGCAGATAATGCTATACTCCACAGGTATTTCCAAATGGTAACAAAAGTTACAAATTGTTTCAATTTCTATAGCCGCCCCTGTTTAGCATCCCCCTCCGGCGGCTATACTGCGAGGTACTATGGGACAAACATCAGCCACACAACAGAAGCATCCGCGCCGCCGCATCACGCCTGTCACCGTGTGCCAGGCCATCCACGATGCACCCTATATCGCGGCGCGGGCTGTGATCTCCGGCGTCCGGGCGGTGGGTCACTGCCTTGCCTGGACGTGGGACGCCGTGGCCACCGACGCGCGGGAAAACTGGCGTTGGTTCTGCCGCAGCCGTCTTGTGACCGGCTGCCGCCGGGTGCTGCACGCCCCGGAGCTGAAGGAGCTGCGCGACATTATGCGTGACCATGTATCTCTCCGCATCATCACCATGATCGCGGCCACCGCCGTGGTCTTTACCGTGGCAGCCGCCACAGAGCCTGTCCGCACCATGGATGCCATCTGCATCGTGGTGGACAGCGACGGTCCCCATGTGCTGGACGACCGCAGCGCGGAGCGCACCTATGACGATCTGCTGCTGCGCCGCAGCATGGGCGACAAGTCCATGCAGCTGCTGCTCCAGCCAGGGCGCACCGTCACCATCACCCACGGCGAGGACACCTGCACCCTCACCACCGAGGCCGAGCGCCTGCCCTCCCTGCTGCAGCGCAGCGGCGTCCGTCTGGGCGAGGACGAAATGGTGGAGCTGAACGTCACCGGCGACCAGCCCTCCATCCGCATCAGCCACACCCTCACCTACCAGCACTATGTGGTGGTGGAGACGGACTTCAAGATCATCCGCATACCCGATCCGCTGATGGACAAGGGCACGGAGGAGGTCATCCGCAAGGGCATCACCGGTCAGATCGTGGAGACGTACGAGGACACGGTGGTCAGCGGCGAGGTAGTGTCCACCAAGTATATCGGCGCCAGTCACGACACCTCCCACGCCCAGCTGGTGCTCTACGGCACGCGGGTCTATGAGGTGGCCGAGGGCGACACCATTGAGAAGGACTTCCCCAACGAGGAGGGCGAGGGCGGCTATCTGCTGTTCGCCTCCGGTGACACCATGACATACAGCAAGGTCATGACCTGCTCCTCCACCGCCTATTACAGCGGCGGCAGCGGCGGCGCGGCGTGGACAACGGCGGTAGGCGCCCGCGTGGGCGTGGGCACCGTGGCCGTGGATCCCAAGGTGATCCCCTATTACACCAAGATGTTCATCCAGACCACCAACGGCCGCCGCGTGTACGGCATGGGCACCGCGCTGGACTGCGGCGGCGCCATCAAGGGCAACATCGTGGATCTGTGGTTCCCCTCCAAGGGCGACTGCTACAACTGGGGACGCCGCAACGTCACGGTGTATATTCTGGACAAGAAAGCAAACTGAAGCCGAAAGAGCATGACCGTTCCGGTCATGCTCTTTTTGTGTTAAAATGCCACAAGGTTGTCGCACAGGGCGAACAGAGTCGTCCGTCCCTACGAAACGGGACGTCGGGGACGCCGTCCCCTACTCTCCCGTCGGCGCTTTGCGCTTCTGCAGCTCCATCAGCTTTATAAGCCGCGGCCTGTTGTATCGCTGCATAATGACAAACGCCATGTCGCACGCCGCCGCCAGAGCGGAGGTGATGATGAACACCGGATAGGCTCCGAACCGCACGCCCGCCGCAATGGGCAGGAAGCTCAGCACCGCGATCGTCTCGTGGACAAGCTCCGCCTGACAGGTAGCCTGCACGATCTCCTCCCATGTGTGCGTCCGGGGGTCGAACAGGGACGGGTCGTAGGTGGGCATGCCGCGCTTCCAGCGCTTGACCTTCAGTTTCTCGTACACCGCCATCTCCCGGCGGCTCACCTGATACCAGCGGCTTGTGTAATTCGCGCGGTTCTGCATCCCCGCGTTAAACGCAAGCCCCACCAGCAGCCGCATGATGATGTGATACGCCACCGTGCCGCAGGTAATGGCAAGGGAAAGCCAGATGCCGCCGGATGTCGCCCTGTACAGGGCGGACAGGAGCAGCGTCCCCGCCAGCGACAAAATCGCCGTCAGCTTCATTGTCCGCGCCATGCGCCGCCCTCCCTCCGGTGTCTGTTACTATAGGATTGTACGGTAGGCGGAGGGCTTTGTCAAGCTGGCGCGGCCGGCAGCGTCGCTGCCGGCCGCGCTGCGCTTGCCGATAAACCTCACCCCTGTCATTCCGAGGAGTATCCCAGGGG
>ENA-UOJE01000040-UOJE01000040.1-human-gut-metagenome-genome-assembly--contig:-C23-NODE-40-length-157565-cov-78.986439_pt1 | contig 157565 bp, 138 predicted proteins | sample MGYA00242341_ERZ723888 | MGnify/ENA metagenome assembly ERZ723888 | reverse complement strand
TGTTGCCGCTCAAGTTAAGAGTCTTAAGAGTCTGCAAGTTCGTTAAGTTTGCAAGTGCACCTATAGAGATGATACCGTTGCCGCTCAAGTTAAGAGTCTGCAAGTTCGTTAGGTTTCTAAGTGCACTTATATCGCTGATACTGTTGCCGCTCAAGTTAAGAGTCTTAAGAGTCTGCAAGTTCGTTAAGTTTGCAAGTGCACCTATAGAGATGATACCGTTGCCGCTCAAGTTAAGAGTCTGCAAGTTCGTTAGGTTTCTAAGTGCACTTATATCGCTGATACTGTTGCCACTCAAGTTGAGCTCCGTCAGCTCCTTAAAGGATTCGATATCGCTGATATCCGATAGCCCCTTTTCACTTAAGTCAAGTTTTTTTATGCTATTTAGCATGTCATTGGTTATTATATCGTCATCAGCAAGGTTGATGGCTTCTCTGATTGCTTTTTCAAAATCCTCATCACAAAAATTTAACGGTTGTTCGTGAGGCAATTCTGAGGGAGTACAAATTGGCTCAGTTGTAGACATTGGATAAATCGTTGGTGTTTCTTCCTGGGTATGACTCGAACCGGGACGCACGTTTTCTTTTCCATCTGTTTCGGGTTTTGATGTTTTAGGTGAAATACCGATGCCGACAAGAATCCCAACAACAAAGAACAACACGCAAAAAATAGCAACAAGAAACTTATTTTTGATACCGTTGGAACTCGTCCTATTATTTATTGCTGTTTGTTTTATCTGTTTTTTTACTTTATCCGTGCTGCCTGCTCCGTCTGCAGCAATTTCAACAACAAGAGCTGTTACATTATCTCTACTTCCGGCATCGATCGAGCTGGCCACAAGTATTTCTGCCTTCGCAACAGTTGTAGCGGACATACTCAATATTTTTGACATTTCCTCTTTTGATAGTACTCCGCATACCCCATCGCTGCAAATCAAAAATTTATCATTGGCCTGCAGTGTTATGTCTGGATAAACAGGGGTATCTATCATCATGTCTTCGCGCGAAATTCCCAAATGTCTACTGAGTCGATTTCTGCTCGGATGAGTTTTCAACTGTTCTTCTGTCAACACATGGGCATCAACCATTGCCTGTCCTTCGGTGTGATCTTTTGTTAGTTGAACAAGCTCACCGTTGCGAAGCATGTACAGTCTGCTGTCGCCCAAGTTTGTATAACTGCATTTATCGTCTTGCAATAAGAGTGTAACAACGGTGCTGCCCATGCTGCGAATATTTTCATTCCTCATCACATTGCATATGGCATCATTCGCCTGCAGAACAGAGTCGTGGACGATCCGCTTATTTGATTCAAAATCATTGCGCAGTCTGTTGCTAACAGCAGCTAATACTCGGACTGTTTCGAACGAAGCTTTCTCTCCTGATGCTTCACCGCCCATTCCATCAGCAACTGCAACAAAAAAGGGATGATCCGTCTTTCCTTGTGCATTATTACGTAAATCTGCATGATCCTGTGGCGCATACAGATTTCCCAACATATAATTATCCTGGTTCACAGGTCTCTTTCCTGTTTTTGTCGACGCCGCACATGTGAATTTGAACATTTATTCTTTCCTTTCTGTTTGGAATGCACCAAGCACGACACTCGATTTTCGACTGTCGTGCACCGGTGCCCCGTGTAAGTTTTATACTTTTACTTGATGATATCTTCCGGAAGTGCCTGCATTGCACTTTCCACTTCATTTTGTCCGGCTGCGTATGTTGCCGCAATCTCGTTGAGATCCGTAACATGCTCTATTATGATCGAATTGAGATATTCAATATCGTCATCAAGAGCAGCAAATTTCCGCTGAAACATCTGGGAAGTTTCGCCTTCCCAAACCGAGTCGAGCGATCTGACTTCAGACTTCATCTGATCAATGAGATCCATAATCTGAGCACGGCATGACTCAAACTCACTCGCTTTGTTCTCCAAAACACTGCTATCAACTCTTACTATAATTCCATCCATGTCATTCTTTCCTTTCGTTATTTAGTTATTCGCAATATCAATCGCCTGTTGTTCTTTTGCATCGTAAATCGTAGCTACACTCTCAAGCATTTGAATGTACTCTCCGATAACTGTGTAAAAGCTGTTCAGCGACTCACAATTGCTTGCGAACTGCACTTTGAACGCATCGTTCGCCTGACCATCCCACATCGCATCGAGCTCCTCCTCGTGCTGCATAAGCTTCCCGACTTGCTGCTGAAACAGGCCGTTTAGGTTCATCAGGTTGTCACCTACACGACGCAGTTCAGATGCTGTTACTGTAAAATTTGCCATTTTAATTGCCTCCATTTACTATTAATTATTATAACGCTCAGTTAGAGCCATTATATGTAGGGTATAGTTGAATTGGACATTTCAGCGGAATCCACCGCCGCCGTCGCCACCGCCAAAACTGTTGTTGTTCGCCACTTGCAATGCGTCCATTTCTGCCTCATATATGCGCTTTGCCGCCAGTCGAATTTGCTCTGCAATGCGTTCTAATTCATCGGCTCTTCGTTTAATATTTTCTGTCACTGTTTGTTGTTTTTGAATAAATTTTTTCGAGTTCTCACCTCTCCAATTGCTTGCTATGTGGGTCATTGACTCCTGCATTGTACCATTCGCAATAAGTCGTAAATTCTGAGCGATCTCATCCAGACTGTTTGCCTGACGTTTAGCCTCGCTGAAGTCCATTTGAATACTGTAAAATGTTGCCATTTTATATTCCTCACTTCAAAATATCTGTAGGCAATGCCTCGATGATCTGTTCAGTTTGAATCGCAGCTTCGTCATATACACCGGCAATTCGTTCCAGTCTTACTGCTTGATTTTCAACTTTGCTTGCCATACTTTCAATAACATCTGTATAATTGTTGAACGCATTGCGAAAATGCTCCGCTGCCTCCCCGTTCCAATAGGTGTTTGTCGTGTTCACCAAATGGGTAATCTCCTGCCAAATTGTCCTCATCACGTTTGCGTTTTGCCTAACTTTTTCCGATTGCTCACGAAGTTCATCCGGTTCGGCAATTATCATGGTGTTAAGTACCGAACCATCAACGTTTGTAACCATCTTCATCGCTCCCTTCGTTGCACTATACTTTTATGCTTTCAATTAAACCATCGACAGCGCTATCACATGCCAAGTATTCTCGGTTTGCTTCTCTCATGCTTTCAATCATGCCTCTGATATCGTCAATCATGCACTCTACAATAGCAGTATCAAACATCATTTCTTTCTCAAAGACTTCCTTTGCTGGGCCTTTCCACATCATATTTAGATTTATGGTAGAATCATGCAGATTCTTTTTTGCTTTTTCCAACTCGGCAACTAATGCTTCTACCCCGTTAATATCGTCGTTTAATAATGAACTGTTAATCTCTATAATCACATTATCACCCTTCTCCAATGATCAAATAATTCTTTCTATGACTGAGGATAGCTCTTCAGGCATAATTGAAATTGTATCTGCTCTCCTGACCTCAACGCGGCAATCATCTGCTCTCGTACAATTTATCCTTTCGCAGTCACAAATCATTGATGTTGTTATTTCTAATGCCCTTGCAAGAGTGTTAACTATTGTCACGTCAAAATACAATCTATCGATTATAGTTCTTAGTTGTTCTGTTAGAACTCCTGTTTGGTCCAGATTATTCAAAGATATTAGAACATCCCTCGCCTCTTCACATAACTTGAACACCTGTTTACCCGCCTTAGAAATAGTTTCGGATATATCAATCATTGCGTCTACTTCTATAAACATCTCCTAACCTCGCTTTCTGATACTGATTATATCCGCTGCGCAGTTCGCATTCACAAATCTGTGATAAACGGCACTCCAAATGGAATAAACGGCTTTATATCAGCATCAGTCGTGCGCCGTTCTTCACTCCGCACTTTCTAAGCGTACTTTGCTTTGGCAAGAATTCTTCTCGCTTCATGTCAAGCAAAGCATAATCCGCTGCGTTGTTCCTTGTTTCTATCTGTTCATTTTGGCCAATCAATTCAACAATCTCTTCACAAAGAACGCTGATTGGTTCATCCTCCGCTAATGAAAATTCATAGTTGCGCATCAAAACCGGCAGAATAATCTCAACATTAATCATTATAGTTCTCCTTTTCAATTACCTCTTCTATAATACTATCTATAAGTTCAGCTGAAGCAGCATACTCCTCTCCATCAACCCTTACAACTATGCAGGATAGCTTATCAACTATCTTTAATTCATGAACCATATTTTCATTATTGCGATATACGTTGATGCTAAATACATCTTTTGAGTAATCGGAGGCCTTGTCGGTTCCAAAACTCTTTAAACTTGTTACCGACCGAATCTCATCCAGAATAAATTTTTTGGGCTGCACTTGATACAAAAAGAATGTGTCTTTTTGATTTTCTGAAGGTTCAATCACCGTTGTACCTGTCTGTCCAAGGTATAGACACAGATTTTTTGCAGGAGGAACAAAGCTCTGAAGCCTTATCGTGCAGAATGAATGCATAATCCTAAGAATTAACGCTCTTGCAGTACCATCAATCCGATAGAAATTATCTTCAGGATGCAAGTACCCACGCTCAACCAAATGCTGTATTGCAGTTATTAATTCATATTTTGTTGTTCCCTCGTGTGTCAGTTCAAAGCCATACATTTTTTTTAGGCCAAGCCCTTCAAGCACGGCAGCGAGTTCAGCTCCTGAGAGCCTTATTTCAACGCGTTCGTTTTTTTTCAAATCGATACCCTCCGCACATCCGCTCTGTAACTTCTTGAAACAGGAATCACAGCTCCACCTCTCAAGTGAATCTCGTTGCTCGAAAAATCAATCCTACGTATCTGATATTTATTTACTATAAAACTTTTATGGCAACGAATAAATTCTTTTGGCAATTCTTCAATCAATTTATCCAATGTTGAATAAAATGGATACGCCGTACTCACTGTATTCAAAAACAGCTTCTTATCTCTCGCTTCAAAATAAAGAATCTCAGAGTACTTAAATATCATCCGTTCTTGCTTCGTTTCTATTATGTATGTTTTATCATTTTCATTATGTACTGCCTCCTTGGCAGCATTCAATAACTCCGTAATTGCATTGCTTGCAGAGTCATTCGAAAACGGCTTCATAAGCAGCGTTGTTGGAAGAATTCCAGGTCGAATGTATTGCAATGGCGAAAGTTTGTCATCAACGAGCAGCATCAGAAGCATGTGTGGGAACAACTGTCGTACTTTTTGTATTTTTTCTAATGTGACCATTGGTATTGTATCAAAGCAACACACGTCGAAAGTTTTCACTTCATCAATATGAGAATAAAATTCGTCGGCAGAAAACACGGGTCTGACTTTGATAACAAGGTCATCTTCCATATGTGCGGCGGTATCAATTATCGCATTGTTAAGTTGCTTGCGTTCTTTATCATCCCACACATAATACCAAAGTTGTATATGCACATCATACCTCCGGCCAAGGAATAATCACGGTGTTAACCCTTTCTTCAGGAATTCTCGTTAATCCGGTTCCAGCTTTATAAGTCTTTCGAGCCTCATTAAACGGTAGTTCTGAGTTTTGGAATTCAAATACGTTCTGTTGTGACGCACCACCACCCATTAGAATCCCAGTTCTTCTTGCTAAGATCAAATCAACAAACCTTCTTCCTTTTATTTTGTTAATATCTTCTAAGCTCGCTCTTGCGAATACAAACATATTGTGAAGTTCTCCTTTCTCGACCACATTCTCCATAAAACCTGATATTTTTGTTCGACTTATATCGACCTTATAAATTTCTTCGACGAAATCAACAAGGTTTTCTATGAAAATAAAAACGGGTTTATATTCTGCCGCCATAATCTCAGCAATTTCTTTCTTGTTTTTTCCATCTTTTATCAGTTCGTTTTTGTGCCTGTTACGCTTGACAAGCTCATTCATAATCAAAGTTCCGAACGACACATATTCATCATAGCATGAATAATATCCCTGTACTCTTCCTGCTGCAAAGTCTTTGTTTCTGCATTCTTTTGTATCAATGATATAAGCATCCGCACCTTTGTCGATAGCCGACAAGGCCACCGTCTTTAGAAAAGTTGATTTGCCTGTACGCATCTTTCCTGTTACCAAAAATGTAAAAATACGCTTGAGCGGCAGGGCATATATTGAAGCATCTTTCTCGTTATATCCAATCGGTAAGAAGTCCGTTTTCTCCTGGTTATCTTTATACTCCTCATCTGATTTGAATTCATGCCATTTGGCCTCATTAGGGATCATCCTGATGGTTCTAGCCACTCGCCCGTTCCAAACATCACACATGCGGTTTATTTCTTTTTTTATCCTCTCTCCACGAGTATAATCATCTGGCGCATCTAATGCGACAGCCGTCTGGAATTCGTAAAAAGCACCATTATGGTTGATTAACCCTCGTCCCTTTATATCCGCTTCAGGTATAATGTCAAGGGTAACAGTTCTTAAAACATCAGAGTATTTAAATTTGTTGCCCATCGAAAGCGCTATTACAGATTTAATATTATCGCCAATTCTGCTCTGAATCTCCGATGCTCCGAATCCGCCCGATGCAATTGCAAGATATATGCCATATCCCGCACCTTCTCTTGATATTGAAATCAGTTTATCTTCATACATGTTTTCTGTTTTTTCTTTGAAACCAGCATACCCGTCAATGACAATAATCACTGCAGGTTCAGCGACCCCATTCGCACGAATATACTGTGCATAACTTCCTCCACGGAAAATCATTTTCCGGCGCACAATTTCTTTTTCCATCATTATAAATAGTTTGTTTAATTTATCTGTATCATCTTCAGTCACATACCCTCCGACATGCGGGGCGTTCGCAAATACAGAAAGCATTCTGCTGCTATAATCAATAATGTAAAAATTAACCGATGCAGGACAGTATTTATTGCAGAGCGAATAAATCATGGTTTGCATAAACGTACTCTTGCCCGACACAACAGCTCCACAGACAGCAATGCTACCCTTGGCCGCAAAATCTATAGCGACAGGGAATTGACTTTGATTGATAGGATCATCGCAAAAGCCGATAATAGCTGAAAGACTGCCATCTTTTTTATCTCCAATCCAAGCTTCTCCATTGAAAGAACAGTCTGCATAGTTGTCAAGCTCTGATAAATATATGTAATTGGAAAGCACCGGAAGCCACAGTTTCGAACCACCGGAAATGTTGTTCTGAATTGCTGTTCTTGAAATATATTCAACAACCGCATCAAGTTGGGTTTTCTCCTTTTCCTCCGGTAAACGTATCCCCTGCTTTGCAGCGTTACTCACAATACGTGCAGCTAATGTCTCGTTTGAAATTGCTGTGCCATAAACGGATAGTGTCTCGTTGACCTCATTAATCAAAATCTCCATACGTCTATCATTCGATATGCTGCGTTGATAATCAATACCATCATTCCGAAGCATATTATATACCGTATCCAAAGTAGATGATAGTCCATCCAAACCAAATGCTTCTGTTCGGATAATCTTTACCAATTTAGTAAACCAGCGCAGTTTTTTCTCCTCATTCATCTGTCTGGTGCGCTTTTTCCCATTTACATTATGACCAGTATTGGTTATTAAGTTTGCAATATTAGTATTTAAAACTGTATTTTTATCGTCATAACCAGCTCCACTCCAGCCTGACTGAAACAGTTCGAAAATTTCATCATTTCCAACTTGCAAATACCCGCGCCCCGGTTGAGTGAGGTAAGCTGCATCCGGACGCTTAAGCATATCATTACTGTCTTGCCTATCTTGTACGCGCAAGCACAATCTGAATCTTGTGTTAGACCAGATATTATCATCTACAACGCCTGCCGGCTTTTGTGTAGCCAAAATAAGGTGAATCCCTAAGCTTCTTCCTACCTGTGCAACACTGATGAGCTCACGCATTAACTCTGGCTCTTCTTTTTTCAACTCGGCAAATTCATCAATAATTATCAGCAAGTGTGGAATGGCAGCCGTCGCCTCGCGATTTCTATATAATCTCATATACTTATCTATATGATTAACATCCAGCTCAGCGAAAATACGTTGTCTGCGCCTAATTTCTCCTTTAATTGATACCATTGCACGATGCACCTGATTACCAGAAAGGTTTGTAATTGTGCCAAGCGTATGTGGCAACTTCTCAAACAAGTTTGCCATACCACCGCCCTTATAGTCAATAATGAAAAACCCAACATCTTCAGGTCCAAAATTCAACGCCAATGATAAAATATATGTTTGAAGGGTTTCTGACTTTCCTGAACCTGTTGTACCAGCAACGAGTCCATGCGGGCCATGATATTTTTCGTGGATATCAAGATAAACCCCTTGTCCACCTCCGCGCTTTCCGATTAAAGCTCTCAAAGTCTCGTATGGTTTATTCTTTCGCCAAAGCTCAATAATATTAATCTCTTCAGGTTTATTCACGCCATGCATTTCCAGGAAACTAACCGAATTAGGCATTTCTCCATCGCTTTCAGCATCACGAACCTTGAAACAGGAAAGCTCCCTTGCGTATTTGTCCGCATCTTGAGCTGATATGGAATCAAATTCAACTTCGATGCGCTCGTCCTCCATCATGCTTAGATTATAGATTCCGCAAAAGTTGTCATCATGTTGTATTATATCTGAACATTTGTTTGGTAGCTTATCGTATTGGTCGCAAATCCAGATCGTAGATAAACCAATGTCTTTTTCGCTGTTCGTGAGGTACTTCGATATTGCTTCCCCTTCAATAAATGCTGGCTCCGCAACAAAAACAATGTAATGCGGCTTGAACAGAGGCTCCGCCATTAAACCCTCTGATTCCTCCATTCTAGACCTAAATGCAACTGAAAGTCCATAAAGCATGTCGCTTGCTTCATTCTTATTTGTTGCAATAAATCTTGTTTTTCTTTCATTGTCCCATGTATGAGGCAGCCATCTTGCAAATTCCCACTCCGCTTCTTCATCGTTTGAATAAAGAAAAACCATTTTAACGTCAGAATAACAATCGTTTGTTGCAAGCTGCAATGAAATACATCGAGCAATATTCGCTGCTTTTTTTCTGGACGTTACCAAGCCAACCAATTTCTTTTCTGCGAAATTGATACATATTGGAACGTTTCGCAGCAAATCATATTTCTCTTTTAATTTCTTTGGTCTTTCAGATAGTGGATCGTTAGTCAGAGAGAATTTCTCTTTCGGAACAATAATAGGAACCTGAAATGGCGAGTTTCCCAAGCCCAATCTTACGCTTAAAATATCTTCATGGCTAAAATTTCTGTTCCATAAACGGTTCTTTTTGAATGCGTTTTCGCAACAGTCTATCGGTGATGGATACAGTTGTTTCAGAGCATTAGTGTTATGCTCAGTTTGTAGTTTTAACTCGTTTTCGTATTTGCTCAGGTATGTCTCGTATTGGGCACGTCTGTTCTTTTCCTCCTCGTCTGTGGCTTTTCTGCTATTCTTTAATCTTACAATTGCCCAAAGCACAGCAACTGCGCCAGACGTTCCTGAAACGATAAGTCCAGTAGCATTTCCACTGCCTCCAGACGTCATTGAAATTGTTGTGCCCAGCAGCATAGGCAGAATCATTGTAAATGCAGGGCCAATTGTCAGTATCAGAGGTTGCTTCCGTTGTTTTTGTGGTGCAGGGGGAGGCTCAATTTCTATTGGGTCGGTATACATCTTCCCCAGCATCCTCGGAGAACGTCTATAATACGGATCGCTCTCTTGGTTGCTGCCTTGTTCACGGAACGAATTCGCAGCCACAGTATATGAACTCAGTATATGTTCATCAACCGTAACACCATCTACTTCACAATCAACCGCAAAGTACTTTCCTAAAACGATTAATTTAAGACCGAAGATATAGATAATATCTCCAAAAGATAAATTTTTCCGGCCATTAATTTTTTGATTTCCAACAACAACTCCATTCTTGCTTTTACAATCTTCAACAAACCACTCGTCTGACTCTTTTCCAATCACCGCATGTTGTGGTGAAATGAATCCGCGATATTGATATCGAATAATGTTCTCTTTCGAATTGCCAATTGTTATCTTGATTGACGGATCCAGCATATATTTTTTAAAGGGATGGATTGGATTATTAACTGTAACAACAACAATCGTGTATTTGCTTTTTGTCTTTTTTACCTCTATGGTTATAACATCTCCATCAGAAATCATATGTTTGTCTACTTCTGTACCGCCAATCTTTATGATATACTCTGATCTGTGATGTAACAGCCAATGAAAGTTATTTGCCTCAAACAGTATAGAAGCGTAATTTAACGATTCGGCGTTTGCTTCGCCAAATTTCATTTCGTAATAATCATTTTTCATTCTTGGTAAATGATATTCAGCAAAATCCTTTCCATGGTAAACAAGAAGTACATATTCCATTTCAACTCTCCTAAGTGTAACTTTTTGTAACCAACTGCAAGCATAACGTGTTATGCATTATATAATCAAACATACAAACTCATTTTGATTTTTGTATGAAATCAAGTGCAAAAACTCAGCATGCAAATGATTTTCAGCAAATACTGCATTAGTTCGCTTGTTTTGATTATACCGCATAATTTCGCAAAACGCAACATATATTTTGTTACAGATTTTTCGCTCGAAGTCAATATCGTTACAAGCGGTACATGCGATCACGAAAACATTCACACGTCGTCAGTCAAGCTCATATTTTTTGCGTTTGCAAGGCTTCGACGTATTGCACATATCAAGACCAATCTTTATACGCCTTCGCGCTTAAATTCACGCTCTGCCGCAACCTCTGACAGGGTTTTCAGCAATTTCAGTCGTATAAACACATTGCAGCCGATACGTCAGTCATCATTATCAACCCATTCGCTTTGTATTTGGGCTTGCGGGAGTTTAAGGCACAGTTCTTCAACTTTTTGCTTTGTGAGATTATTATTATCTAAATAAAGCAAAAGCAGTCCTGAAAGATTTTCAAGCGCACCTACGTCGCTGATGTCATTGCCGCTTAAGTCAAGCAACCACAGGTTTGTCAGATTAGTAAGCGCACTGATATCGCCGATGTTGTTGAAGCGTAAGCGAAGACTTTGCAAGTCCGTTAGTTTATTAAGTGTGTTTATATAGATTATACTATTTTCGCTCAAGCTAAGCGACCAAAGGTTTGTTAGGTTTCCGAGTGCACTTATATTGCTGATGTTGTTGCCACTTAAGCCAAGCGACCGCAGGTTCGTTAGCTTCCCGAGTGCACTTATGTCGCTGATATTGTTGTAGTTTAAGTCAAGCGACCGAAGGTTCGTTAGGTTCCCGAGTGCACTTATGTCGCTGATATTGTTGCCGCTTAAGTCAAGCTCTTGCATGCTTGTTAGGCCTCGAAGCACACTTACATCCCTATCAGTAATAATACCGACTTTGTTGTAACCCCAGTTAAGCTTCGTCAGTTTTGTTAGGTTTTTAAGCGCACTTATGTCGCTGACGTTGTTGAAGCTTAAGTCGAGCGTTTGCAAGCTCGTTAGGTTTCCAAGCGCACTTATGTCGCTGACGTTGTTGAGGCTTAAGTCAAGCGTTTGCAAGCTCGTTAGGTTCCCAAGTGCGCGCAGGTCGTTGATTTTATTATCGCTTAAATCAAGCGTTTGCAAGCTCGTTAGGTTCTCAAGTGCGCTTATGTTATTGATTTCATTATCGCTTAAATCAAGCGTTTGCAGGTTCGTTTGGTTCCCAAGTGCACGTATACCACTGATACTGTTGTGGTTCAAGTCAAGCGTTTGCAAGCTCGTTAGGTTCTCAAGTGCACGTAGGTCGCTGATTTAATTATAGCTTAAGTCAAGCGTTTGCAAGCTCGTTAGGTTCTCAAGTGTGCTTATGTCGCTGATATTGTTGTAACCCCAGTCGAGGTTAGTCAGGTTCGTTAAGTTTTTTAGTGCGCTTATATCGCTGATTTTGCTGCCGCTTAAGTTAAGCGTTTGCAAGTTCTTTAGGTTTCCAAGCGCACTTATGTCGTTGATGCTGTTGCCGGTCGAACCATACATTGCGTCGGCCAAGTCAAGCTCCGTCAGATTCGTTAAGGTTTTAAGTGCGCTTATGTCACTGATGTTGTTATTGCCCAAGCTAAGTGTTTGTAAGTTCGTTAGGTTTCCAATTGCAAATATTCTGCTGATACTGTTGTCGCTTAAGCGAAGCGTTTGCAAGTTCGTTAGTTTTTTAAGTGCACCTATGTCGTTGATGTTGTTATAACATAAGTCAAGCGCTTGCAAGTTCGTTAGTTTACTAAGCGCACTTATGTTGTTGATACTGTTGTCGCTCAAGTCAAGCGACTTCAGATTTGTTAGGTTCCCGAGTGCACGTATGTCACTGATTTCGTTGCCGCTCATGACAAGCGTTTGCAACTTCTTTAGGCTTCGAAGTACACTTACATGCTCATCATTTATAACACCGATTTTGTTGTAACTCCAGTCAAGCTCCGTCAGGTTGGTTAGTTTTTTAAGCGCACTTATGTCGTTGATGTTGTTGCCGCTTAAGTTAAGCGTTTGCAAGTTAGTTATATTTTCAAGCGCACTTATGTCGTTGATGTTGTTGCTGCTTAAGTTAAGCGTTTGCAAGTTAGTTATATTTTCAAGCGCACTTATGTCGCTGATGTTGTTGCTGCTTAAGTCAAGCACTTGCAGGTTCGTTAGGCTTCCAAGTGCACTTATGTCGCTGATGTTGTTGCAACCTAAGTTAAGCACTTGCAAGTTCTTTAGGCTTCGAAGTACACTTACATGCTCATCATTTATAACACCGATTTTGTTGTAACTCCAGTCAAGCTCCGTCAGGTTGGTTAGTTTTTTAAGCGCACTTATGTCGCTGATTTCGTTGCTGCTTATGTTAAGCGTTGTCAGTCTTTTAAAGGAAGCGATATCGCTGATATCCGATAGCCTCTTTTCACTTAAATCAAGTTCTTTTATGCGTAGAATGTCGGTGGTTAGCATTTCATCGTCCGCAAGGTTGAGGGCTTCCCTGATTGCTTTTTCGAACGCTGCATCATGAAAATTTAACTGTTTTTTAGATGTTTTAGACAAAATACAGACAAGAATTCCAATAACAAGGAGCAATGCACAAATAACTGCAATAATAACTTTCTTTTGATAACGTTTTGGATTCTCGTTATCATTGAAATCGTTGGAACCATTCCCTTTGTTCCCGACTTCAGCCGTTTCTGCCGAGACCTTCTCCCCCGATGCTTCATCACCCATTCCGTCAGCAGCTGCAACGAAAAATGGCTGTTCCGTCTTTCCTTGTGCATTATTACGCAAATCTGCATGATCCTGTGGCACATACAGATTTCCCACCATATAGTTATCCCGGTTCACAGGTTTCTTCCCTGTTTTTGTCAATGCCGCACATGTGAATTTGAACATTTGATATTTCCTTTCTGTTCACACGGTACTCGATTTTTCGACTGTCGTGCAACTGTGCCCCGTGCGAGTTTATACATTAATTTGATGCTGTCTTACTGGAAGTGCCTGCATTGCACTTTCCGCTTCATTATCGAAAACACAACGTATTATGCGTTATGTTCCGTCAAACATATGAACCCACTTCCGGGTTTTGTGTAACGCCAAGTATAATAGAAAATTAACGCATTCATTCCTGATCGAATAATGCATCCATCCTACAGTTTTAATTGTATCGCTTTATTTTGATAAATGCAACATATATTTTGTTTAAATGATTTCAATAAAACTATAGGCCGCTGCAAACATCAAACAGTGTCTGCGGCAGCCTTTATGCGTCGTCAGTCAAGCTCATTGACTTTTGACAACTTGAATCTGTTGGCAGATTCGATAAGTTCGCTTGCGTACTTCTGTGCGGATTCATCCGCCGCCGATGCACCCATAATTCGTGCAAGTTCTGCGCTGCGTTCCGCATTGTTCAATTCACGGAGTGATGTTTTCGTTTTTTCACTGTCGGAATGCTTTTCGACAAACAAATGGCAATCGGCAAAAGCCGCGATTTGCGGAAGATGAGTGATTGAAAGCACCTGCCTTGAACGCGCAACGCTGTACAACCGTTCGCCGACAATCACGGCCGTTCTTCCGCTTATGCCCGTATCAACTTCATCGAATATCAGTGTAGGCGTTCCGTCCGCACCGGCACAAACAGTTTTGATTGCCAGCATCACGCGTGAAAGTTCGCCGCCGGAAGCCACCTTTGAAAGAGGCTTAAGCGGTTCTCCCTTGTTTGCAGACAGCATGAATTCAACATCATCATTGCCGTTTGCGTGGAGTTTTCCGTCTTCCGGCAGGAATACAATGCCGAACGCAGCCTTTGCCATTCCAAGTTCCTGCAGCTGTTCGGTTATTCTTCGGCACAGATCTTCAGCGGCTTCTTTGCGTTTTTCAGTCAGTTTCGCTGCTGTTTTGCAGTAATCCGCTGCAAGCCTGTTCCGCTCCGCAGTCAGCTTATCCCTCAGTTCCTGTGAACCGGTGAGCTCGGCCAGCTCGGCCGAAGCTTCGCTGCGGTATTTAAGGATATCTTCAATAGTCCTTCCGTATTTTCTTTTCAACGAATTGATAAGATCGAGCCTTGTCTCCAGTTCGTCAAGCCGTTCCGGAGAATACTCATATCCCAGCCGCAATTCGCGAAGCTGATATGCTCCATCCTCAAGCTCATAATAGGTATTATTCAAAAGTTCATATAGCTCACCGTATTTTGAAGAAATTTCAGCAATCTGAGCAAGCGAATTCACGGCAGAGCCGAGTTTTTCCAATGCGCCGCCGTCGCCCGATATGTTTTCACCGCTGTTTTCGAGAGCTGAATTAATCTTTTCGGCATTGGAAAGCATGTTCAGTTCCTCTTGAATCGTCGCTTCCTCTCCGACAGTCAGCGCAGCTGCGTCTATTTCGTTTATTTGATATGAAAGTATATCGATTCTTCTTTCACGCTCCGCCTCTGACAGGAAACCCGAATTCAGCTTGTGAACAACCTCAGAATGCTGCCGATAAAGATTTTCCGTTTTTTCTTTGAGCTCCGCAACCGGCAAACCCGCATAATTGTCAAGCATTCCTATATGTTTCTTTTGCGAAAGAAGCGACTGATGCTCGTGCTGGCCGTGAACATCAACAAGCGTATCCGTCACGGTTTTCAGTGTTGCAAGCGGAACTATTTCACCGTTCAGTCTGCAAGTGCTTTTTCCCGAAGCGGTTATCTCACGCATCACAACAAGCGTATCATCTTCATATTCGATGCCGAGCGCGTCAAGTTGTTTTTTTACTCCATCCTGTCCGTTAATGTTGAAGAAGGCTTCCACTCTTGCCTTTTGGCTGCCTGATGAAATCAGCTCGCGATTTGCCCTTTCACCGAGAATAAGGTTAACACTGTCAACAATAATCGACTTTCCCGCACCGGTCTCACCTGTTAAGACGTTCAGTCCGGCACCGAGCTCAAAGTCAAGATGCTCAATAAGCGCAATATTTCGAATTATCAACCGTTCCAGCATATTGCCTTCCTCCCGAGCCGGTTCAATTCAGCCTCTCTCTGATGAGGCGAAAAACATTTCTCTTTTTTGTTCTGATGAATCCAACTTGTTTATTGCATCCGGACACAGTGAACCCCGTTCCCGCCGGAACCTGAACAGTGCTGATTCCGTCTGCATACATAACACAGTCGCTTTGCGCATTGATTTCAATTACGGAATCAAATGCAGCTGCAATCGGACGGACAGTCAGCGAATGCGGACAAACGGGGGTTACGAGGATCACATCAAGATTCGGCGCAACCACGGGACCTCCGGCAGAAATTGAATAGCCGGTTGAGCCGAGACGTGAGGAAACAATTATGCCATCCCCGTGTATCATTCCGACATCTGCGCCGTCAACTCCGAGTTCAATATGCGATACGGACGAAAATCCGCTTTTATATGCAAGAAAATCATTTAATGCAAAGAACTCTCTGCCATCCTTAAAACTTGCCTTGAGCATTCTGTCCGTTTCTATTGTATAGTCTCCCTCCGAAAACTGCTTCAAGGTCTCTTCAAAGCCCTCGATGCTGGTTTCACTGAAAAACCCAATTTTGCCAAGGTTGATTCCAAGAATCGGAGTAATGATTTCGATCCCCTGATTCACCGCATGGGACACGGCGCGGAGGGTCGTTCCGTCACCGCCTATTGTAACTATACAGGCGGGTTCATCCTCATCTTCTTCAATGCAGTCGGCAAACATGCACGATGCATCTTCATATACTTTGCACTGATACCCGCTGCGTGCAGCAATTTCAGTCGCCTTCCGCAGAACACCGTCAGAACCTGTTTTTGTAACATTTACATAGAAAAAAATTCTGTGATTCATTTTTTATCCTCCGCCGCACCGTCAAGCTTATGCAAAGTTATTTAAGAGTCGTATGCGCATCGCTTACCGTTTTTTCAACCGCTTCCGCAAGCTCTGTTTCGCCCATGCCGCAGTCGGCCGCATTCTCCTCATGGCCGAGATACAAGAGAAATTCGATATTGCCTTTCGGTCCTGTGATTGGTGAAAACTCAATTCCGTGAACGCTGAAGCCGTTGCTCCGCACATGTTCGATTGCATTCGTCAGAACCTCAATATGTGTTTTTTTGTCACGCACAACGCCGTTTTTGCCGATTTTATCGCGTCCTGCTTCAAACTGCGGTTTAACAAGAACAGCCGCAGCTCCGCCTGTGGAAAGACATTCGTTAAGGCGCGGAATAATAAGACCGATAGAGATGAAGGATACATCTATCGAAGCAAAACTCGGCTGCTCATCGAACCAATCCAAATTCATGAATCTTGCATTATGGCGTTCCATGCAAACAACGCGTTCATCATTGCGCAATTTCCAGTCAAGCTGCCCGTAACCTACATCAACTGCAAAAACTTTCTTTGCGCCGTGCATCAGCATACAATCCGTAAATCCGCCGGTAGATGCCCCTATGTCAACGCAGACGCGGTCTTTAAGCGAAATTTGATAAGTATCGATAGCTTTCTGCAATTTCAACCCGCCGCGGCTGACAAACGGAATCGGATTCTCTTTCAGTGAAAGAATTTGCCCGTCGCGAATCGTATCACTCGGCTTCATAACGCGAACACCGTCCAAAAGCACAACGCCCTCGATAATCAGTGCGCGCGCTCTTTCGCGGCTTTGTGCAAGCCCCAATTCAACCATTTTGCTGTCAACTCTGTTTGCCAATTCATTTCTCCATCCACATAAATATTTCACTAATCAATCACCGCGAACCGATTCAACAGCCTCAAGAATAACCTTGCGCAGTTTCTCAGTTGTCAGTCCGCAAAAATCATCCTGTTCGGCAATACTTGCCGCCTCTATCGGGATGTTCGGAACGCCGAGATTCACAACACGCATCTTCCCGTGTGCTGCCGCAAGCCTTGACATTTGTGCGCCGAAACCGGTGTCGGCATTGCCATCTTCAACGGTAATCAGGCATCGTGTGTTTTCGAATAATTCGATATGTTTTTCTTCGATCGGACACAGAAGTCTTGCGTTCACAAGACCGACGTCCAATTCCTCACATGCTGCCGCTGCATTCTGAAGCAGTCTTCCCGTCGCTGCAACAGTGACGCATTTCGGCCGTTTTATAATCTCCCAATCCTCAAGAGAAGTACCGTGGCTGCATTCCCTGCTCGGCAAAAGTCCTCGATTATAGCGAATTGCGCACGGCATATCAAGGGTCAACGCGTAATCCAGCATTGCACAAAGCTCGTTCGTTGAAGATGGTGAAAACAGCTTAATTCCTCGCGGTAATGTTGAAAAATAAGCAATGTCATAAACACCTTGATGCGTCTCCCCGTCCGCACCGACCAGCCCTGCCCTGTCGATTCCAAACACGACGGGAAGTTTTTGAAGGCAGACATCATGCAGCAGCTGATCATAACCGCGTTGAAGGAATGTTGAGTACACCGCAAAAACAGGTTTCAACCCCTCTGCAGCCATGCCTGCGGACATTGTGACCCCGTGCTGCTCTGCGATACCGACATCAAAAAATCTTTCAGGAAAACGTTTTTTAAACTCCGTCAGCCCTGTTCCGGAAGTCATTGCAGCAGTGACAGCAACAATGCGGGAATCCTTTTCGGCAAGTCGGCAAAGCTCGTTCGCAAACACAAGCGAATTGTTATTTCCGCTTTTTGTTGCGCCGTCTGCAACATTAAACTTTCCGACACCGTGAAATTTTTCTGGATTCTTCTCAGCCGGCGCATATCCCCTGCCCTTCTGCGTTACAACATGGATAAGAATCGGTTTATCCTGAACATTATGCTTTGCATGTTCAAAGATCTCAATGAGGTCTTCGATTTTATGTCCATCGAACGGTCCTGCATATGTAAAACCGATTTCTTCAAACAGCACATTCGGAAGCACAAAATACTTAATCCTGTTTTTAAATCGTTCAAGCGTGTCGCTTATACATTTGCCGACAAGAGGGATTTTTTTCAGCCTTCCCGAGAACTTGCGTTTGAAGCGTTTATAGCTTTTGCTTGTCCGCAGTTTTGAAAGATGTGCACTCATGCCTCCAACGTTTCCTGCAATGCTCATTTTGTTATCATTTAAAACAACAATAAGCGGCAGTTCTTTTTCGCCTGCATCATCCATTGCTTCGTAAGCAAGACCGCCTGTGAGAGCACCGTCACCGACGAGTGCAACCGCTCTGCTTTCAAAATCGCCTTTCAATCGCATTGCACGGAGCATTCCGAGTGCTGCAGAAATTGCCGTGCTTGAATGGCCAACATTAAACGCATCATATTCGCTCTCGCTGCGTTTCGGAAAACCGGATATTCCTCCCTTTGTTCGAAGAGTCGGGAACTGCGGAGCGCGCCCCGTCAGCAATTTGTGAACATAGCTCTGGTGACCAACGTCAAAAACAAGCCTGTCCTTTGAGAAATCGAAACAATAATGCAGCGCGATCGTAAGCTCAACAACGCCGAGGTTTGACGAAAGATGTCCGCCGTTCTGCGAAACAACCGAAATGATATAGCTGCGTATATTCGACGCAAGCTCGTTCAGCTGTTCAATACTCATCTTTTGCAGCTCCTGCGGTGACTCAAGTCCAACTATTGTTCCCGTTTGCGCTGCTTTTTCACCGTGTTGCATAATTATTACTTTTCCCTGTTTAATATGTAGTAAATTACATCGTAAAGATACTTGCAGTTTTCACCGAAAGTTGTAAAGAGGAGCCGCTCGGCTTCCTGCGCGATCTGCTGCGCCATGCTTTTGGAGCGTTCCACGCCGTAAAGGCTCACATATGTAAGCTTTTTATCTGTTTCATCCTTGTGCAAAGTCTTTCCGACAAGTGTTTCATCGCCCTCTGCATCAAGAATATCATCCGTAATCTGAAAAAGGATTCCGATTTTCTCCGCATAGCCTTCAAGTGTCTTAAGCTGTATATCTGTCGGATTTGCGCACAGTGCGCCTGCAATTACACTTGCAATAAGCAGATCGGCAGTCTTGTGCCGATGGATATAGTTCAGCTCATCTTCATTCTTAATGCCTTCGGTTTGGCTGATAAGGTCAATGGATTGTCCCGCAACCATGCCGGAAACGCCTGCACGTTTAGCGATTTCCGCAACTGCACGATAATAATTAAGGTTATTGAATCCAATTCCGGCCTCAATCATCCATTCAAAAGCATACGTTAGGAGCCCGTCACCCGCAAGCAATGCCTGAGCTTCCCCGAAAACCTTGTGATTCGAAGGTTTTCCGCGCCGCATATCATCGTTGTCCATACAGGGCAGATCATCGTGAATCAAAGAATACGTGTGAATCATTTCAATGCCGCTGCCGAGCCGAATTGCGTATTTTCTGTTGCCGCCCAGAATATCGCACACGCCGAGCGTAAGGCATGGGCGAATGCGTTTCCCGCCCGCGTCGATACTGTATTTCATTGCGTCATGCAGTAATTTGGGTGTATTTGTCATTATAAAAGCATCATTCAATGTGTTGTTAATAATGTTTGAATACTTTTGTGTTCGTGCATCAAAATCCATCATGTGTCCCTCCACCGGTTTTGTGTCGCACCGACAGTTAAATCGTCAATTGCCGATTAGGTTTTTGAGCCTGCTGTTCAGTCGGCTGCATTTAACCGCCGCTCATCGTGTTGCGCAAGCAAAGCTTGTTATTGTGTTGCAGTCAGGGCAGCATATACGCTGTCGAGAATTCATTTTTTAAATATTTGTTTCCTATTCACCGAAGTTTTCATCAATGCTGCGGGAAACTTTTTCAATCCTGCCGTCATAATCCGCAAGCAGTTTCATGCAGTAATCCGAGAGCGCAATTCCCTGTTCGTATAGTTTTACCGTCTCGCCGAGAGGTGTTTCTCCGGAATCAAGTTTTTCAACTATCTCTTCAAGTCTTGATGCCGCTTGTTCAAAGGTCAGTTCTCCAAACACTTCTGCGGCACCGCAGTTTTTATTCGTATTATCGATATCGTTCATGTTGTTGCCTTTTTAACCGTTTTCTATTGTGTGCTTTTCGTCTAAACCCGACCGGATACCCGTTACGGCAACCTTTAACACTCCTCCGAAAAGTGCAACCGTAAGTTCCTGTCCGATACTGATATTCTTAATACTGTCCACCGTTTTGCCTTCGGCGTCATTAAGAATTGCATAGCCGCGCCGCAAAATCCCGTTTGGGTTCAGTGCGGACAAACGCTGTGCAGCCGAATCAATACGCATTCCCGCATTATTCGCAATTCCCGAAACAATACGCCGCAGCAAATCCGTTTTCTCCTTCACGGAACGGCGTTTCAGTTCCGTTACACGCAGCGGGGATGTCAGCGCCGAACTTTTCAGGCAAGAATCAATGCGCATTTTTGCTGCCGTTAACACATCCTCTGCCGCTTCGTGCATCGTCTCGCGCTGCCGCAGCAGCATGTTTTTCAGCGAATCAAATTCCGGAACACAAATTTCGGCAGCTGCCGACGGAGTGGCGGCCCGACAATCCGCAGCGAAATCGGAAATCGTATAATCAATTTCATGTCCGACTGCACTCACAACCGGGATCTCGCTTGAATATATCGCACGGGCAAGCCCTTCGTCATTAAAGCAATTCAAATCTTCAAAGCTTCCACCGCCCCTGCCGATTATGATAACATCAGGCTTTTTTGTTTCGTTCAGCAGCCGCAGTGCAGCAATAAGTGACTGCGGCGCATCTTTTCCCTGCACATTTGCATGAGCAAAAATGAAGTTCATCAACGGGAACCGATGCCGTGCAACGGTGATGATATCATGCAGTGCCGCTCCGGACTCACTTGTTATGATTCCAATGCATTTCGGCATAAACGGCAAAGTACGCTTTCTCGAAAAAAGACCTTCTGCTTCGAGTTTTGATTTCAGCTCCAAAAAACGCCGAAACAGCTCGCCTTCTCCCGCTTCATGCATTGACGTAACATAAAACTGAAATTTTCCGTCTCGCGTATAAAGTGACGGACTGCCGTGCAAAACAACCGACATACCGTCTTTAGGTGCAAACCTCAGCCTTTCCGCGCTGCTTCTGAACATCACACACGGCACAGCGGAGCTTTCATCCTTGACAGAAAAATACAGATGTCCGGATTTATTGTAGCATTTAAATCCGGATATTTCGCCCGAAACATCAATTGAGCGCAAGCGCACATCCTTATCAAGCAGACCGCTGACATATGTATTGAGTGCAGTTACAGTCCAAACAGGCTTTTGCGGACGATTGGATCCGGCCGATTCATCCGCCGCACCCGTGATAAATCCGCTGTCAATCCAATCCATTCAGCTTCTCCGCCGCTGTAAGCGTGTTTGCAACAAGAATTGTGCGTGTCACAGGGCCTACTCCGCCGGGAACCGGGGAAATATAACCCGCAACAGGTTCGACAGATGCAAAATCAACGTCTCCGACAGTTTTTCCCTCAACACGGTTTATGCCTGCATCTATCACGATTGCGCCGGGTTTAATCATGTCACCCGTCACAAGCCCGGGGACGCCGACTGCTGCAACAAGAATATCCGCATTAAGAGTATGTTCCTTCAGGTTTGATGTTTTTGAATGGCAAATTGTTACCGTTGCACTCTCGCCGAGCAAAAGCATCGCCGCCGGACGGCCTACAACATTGCTGCGTCCGATAACGACCGCATTCTTTCCGCTGATTTTAACACCTGTGCTTTTGATAAGCTGCATAATGCTGCTCGGTGTGCAGGGCGCAAATGCCGGTCTGCCGGAAACAAGGCTGCCGACATTCAGAAGGTGGAAACCGTCAACGTCCTTGTGCATCGAAATATGTGAAATGACTTCATCGGAATTCATGTGTTTCGGAAGCGGCATTTGAAGCAGAATACCGTGAACATTTTTATTGGCATTGAGCGATTCAATCAATTCAACAAGCTCCGCCTGCTCCGTTTCCGCAGGGAGCGCATGAACACAGCTCTCCATTCCGACAGCAGCGCAATCCTTAGCTCTGCTGTTAACATATTGCTGTGAGGCAGGATCACTGCCAACAATTATAACATCAAGTCTGGGCTTAATTCCTTTTTCAAGCAGCCGATTTGTCCGAGCAATGCATTCTGCTCTCAGTTCAGCCGCAATCTTTTTTCCGTCAATGATTATTGCCATTGTTATTTCCTCCGTGAGATTAAAACTATTTCAATTTAAACTTGAATGTATGCGATTTCTGCACAACTGCGCCGACACTCATGTTCCGCCCGGCGTTGCAGTCCGGCCGTTGAAATCATCTTCTTCCGCCGCTAATGCCGCAATTCCGACAGCATTGTCGCTTGAAAGAACCGGCCTTGAAAAATGCAGTTCAACAGGTGTTTTATGCAGCCTGTCAGCAAGCATTTCTCTCAGTATTGTGCTTGACGCCACTCCTCCGGCAAAAAGGAAACTCTTTGTTGAAGCAGTTTCGTCTCCTGTGCTGCATTTTGAATCCACGGATACTTCTCTTGCTGCATTTTCCGTTTCGAATTCAATTGCATTTTTTACAAGTTTTGCGAGCGTTCGCGCAATGCAGTCATAAACGGCGGCAGCAACTGTCCCGTGCTTCTCCCCGTTTTTCAGTGCGTTCGCGGCTTTTGTTTCAACACCTGAGAACGAGCAGGAAAGGCTCTTTACACTTGAAGGAAGCACGAACCCGCTATCGGCATATGATTTGTTTTTCAATGCCTCAGCCGCAATTTTTTCAAGTTCTTTCCCCGCAGGAAATCGCAGACCCATTGCGACCCCGAGCCTGTCCACAAGCTGACCTGCGTTGATGTCGGTTGTACCGCCGATTTTTTTGATATCGGAAAGTGAGCTGTCAATACGAAGCAGTTCACTTGTTCCTCCGCTGAGATGAAACGCAAAAAAATCCTTGCCGAGCAGCGATTCGTTGTCGAATGCCGCGGCACGGATATGTCCCTGCTGGTGTGTGAACTCGTACACAGGCACACCCAAAGCCGCAGAAACCGACAGTGCATGTGATTTGCCCGCAAGGAAAACAGGCATATAGCTGCCTTCCCTGCCGCTCGGACACACGCTGACGCCGACACCCGCAACATCTTTTCTGTCAATCTGCTTAAAGATTTTAGGCAGGATCTCGGCAAGATTGCGGACATGCTGAAACACGGCATCGCTTTGCCTGAGTCCGCGCTCACCCGCTGCGACTTTCAGAAGAGTTCTTTCATCACAAACGATCTCCGCTGAATTTCCGTTTACGCAAACACAAGCTGCGGATGTTGTGTAGCAGCTTGTATCAATGCCGAGAAATATTCTTTTTTTGCTTCCGCAGCTCATCATTTTGCCGCAGAATTCGCAATTCTGCCGAGGCAGCCGTTTATAAAGCGCGGAGAGCCTTCGTCACAGTAAATCTTTGCAAGCTCAACCGCTTCGTTAATAGCGACAGCTTTCGGAATGTTTCTGTCGAAAAGGATCTCATATGTTGCATTGCGCAAGATTGAAAGATCAACCTTTGACATTCGTTCCAAAGTCCACCCGATCGCCGCCTCCGAAATTGTTTCATCAATTTTGTCGATGTGTTTTTGAACTCCGTCAACCAGATTGGTTGCATACGCAACATCTGCCTTAACGGGCTCTCCGGCGATGCCGGACTTTTCGAGCACCTCATGATAAGTATCATCACACCCGAAGATTTTTTCATAGGTGAGCATCATTGCCACCTCACGCGCTGTTTTTCTGCTCATTGGTCACAGGAAGGGGCAGGCGACTCCGTTGAGCAGCAACCCCCGCACCCTTTTCCTTTCTTTTATGTATGTTATGTATCTTAAATATTCCGAACAGTTTTTCTTTCATGTTCATGTTAAATTAATTACACGTTTTTGAAAGAAACTTATTCTGTTTTGAAAATCCGTAGTCTGCAAAGTCCACCTGCGGCAAATTCATCGTTTGCGCCTGAACAGGTTCGCAATTGCCTTATTCGCACCCCTGAAACCAAGCTTATCGATAAAGTAGCCGTACACACCGAACAGGAGTGTCAAAGCAACAATAAGGAGCGTTCTGAAAAAGCCTATAACAAGCATCAAAAACGCAATTTCAAGCCCAATCGCTCCCAAGCCCAGCATGGCTTTGTGTTTTTTGATAAAAGCAATAATGTTTTCAAAGGTCATTATTTCACCCGCCTGTTTCCTGCCTTCCCATCATCCCGCGGAGCAGCAACATCAACAATCGCAACAAGCACATTGCTGACGGGAATCCCGGTTGCGTTTTCGATGTATGACTTGACATCCCGCTGCAGTGCAGCGCAAAGTGTGGGCAGACTTTCGTCCTGAAAAACCACAAGTTTAAGATCGATATTGATCTGTCCGTCTGCGGCCGAAATAGTGCTTACGCAGCTTTTTATTGAAGCAACTTTTTTGACGCAGTTTTGAACAAGGCCGTCAACCGCACTGCTGCTGATATAGGTCGTTCCGTTCGGCTCTCCCGAAAGCATGTTCAGACTTGATTTCGAGCTGCCGGTTCTGCCGATCTTTGCTGTGCAGGCAAGCGCAAAAACACCCGCTGCGGAAAGACCACCAAAACCGATGCCTGCAAGTATGCGCAGGAAAATCCTGTCTCCCGTCATGAACTCTGCAAAACGGGCAAATGCCTTAAGTCCCCACGCTGACGCTGTCATGAACAGCATCGCAATGCTGAACAGGCAGAGAACAGCAATTATAATCGCTCTGCGCGTGCCGTCGGATTTCATAAACTAAGACCACTCTTTCTTTTGTTGATAATAACACAGTTTCGCACCGCGCATCCGCAGGAAAACAGCGCAGTCCACAAATACAGGCCGTGTTTAAAACACGTTCTGGATGCGGAACGCAGCTGTCGCCCCTTCGGATGCACGGTGCAGCTTCCGTCATAAAGTACAACGGAGTTACTTTACCCTGGGTTCTTCGGGCTTTTTCTTTTCGTCCTTATCGTTTTCGAAAGTTACAGACTGAACGCAAACGTTGACTTCAACAACGCGCAGTCCCGTCATCATTTCGATCGCCTTCTTGACTTCCTGCTGAACTTCTGCACAAACGAGCTGGATTTTGCTGCCGTATTTCACATTAATTACAACGTCAACAGCAGCTTCTTCCTGGCCGACTTCGACGCGAACACCCTTTGTGTAGCTCTTCTTACCCCCGAGGATTCCCGTAAGGCTGTCTGCAAAACCTCCGCCGAGGCCGGTTACACCTTCAACATCCGATGCGGCAAGGTTTGCAATCGTTGCAATTACGTCGGGAGCAAAGGACACTTTGCCGGTTTCGTTGACCTTAATGTCGGTCATTACGGTATTCTCATTTTCCATGATATGGACTCCTCCTTATAATTAGTCAACATAATTATACCAAACTTCTTCGGGAATGTAAACAATTGACGTTAATTATTCTGAAAAAATCTGCAGGAAATCCACACAGAAAACAAATTTCGGAGGTTTAAGCAATTCTTGCCGTTCCGGTTCAGCCTCTGCTGAGAGATATTTTAATCTTTGATGCCTCCGCGCCGGTTTCGGTTTGAACAATGTCAAGAATCCTTGCAACCTCTTCATCGCTCAGTGTCTCACCATCGATGATAACGCTGATTGCATCACTTCTCAAAGTTACGGCTGCATCAAGAAAACCTTTTGCCCGTATAAGGCTCTCAATCGCAAATTCCTGTTCCATGTTGCTGACAAGTTCCATCAGTCTCTCTTTTGCGTTTTGAACCGTTTCTGCATCTGACCCCTCCTCTGCAAGTATCATACGCAGGTATTCGATCTCCTGTGCACGTACAAGATTTCTCTCATCGCGAAAATTCGCGAAATAGCTGCTGTAAATATTCGCATTGCCGCCGACGGTGGAAACATTTGTTCCCGATGCACCGTCTCTGCCGGGAGCAGATGTTCCGTCCGCGCTGCCGCCGTCCGCGGGATTCTCTCCGTTGAGTCTTATATTCAGCCAAATTGCGCCCGCAAGCAGGATTATCAGCACGGCAAGCGCGATAATGCCCTTTTTTGTGAGTTTGAATCCGTTCTTTTTCATTTTCTTTCCTCCATGTTTAATTCAGATGTCGTTTTTTTAAAGCTTTTGCGGCATTTTGAGCCGTCTCTTCTCCCGCAGGGTTTGTATTTATTCGTTTCGGCGCATAGCAAACACCTCCACGCTGTTTTCGTCAATACCGAGCACCGTACTGACCGCCGCCGCAAGACTGAATCGCACGGAAAGATCCGCTGCACCTTCCGCGATTACGATTACTCCGCGTATCTTTGGCATACGCTCAGTAAGTATTATCGGGCTTTCTCCCCCGCTTCCGGATGTTTTGACCGGACGCGATGCCTCGGATGTACCCGAGCTGCCGCTGCTTTTCTGCTCATCCGCAGCTATAACCTTTTCCTGTGCGTTATCAAATGTTACCATCACTCGCACCTGTCCCGCATTCTGCATTTGCGAAAGAATATCTTCCAGTCTTGCTTCAAGCATACGTGCCTCTTCGGTGTTCGAGAACTCACCCGTCTGTTCTTCCTCCGTTCTTCCCGAGGATTTATTTGTATTTTTTCCGCCGCCGAACAAACCGGACGTCAAAAAAATCGCAAGAGCAAGTATTATAAGAACCGCATACAGGATCGTTCTCAATTTCTTATTCTTTTCAAGTGCTTCTGCAAGCACCGCAAATATCGAATTTCCGTTTTTCATCTATATCTCCGCACTGTTATTTTCGCCTTTTCTCACGATTTTTCGCTGTCCAAAACGTATTCTCACGGCATTTTTCGTTCATCCCGTGCTCCATGATGCAACAATTGCTGCAACATCCGCTGCAATTGCCGCGGCAAGGGCAAAACTGATAAGTTTCATTGCTCCGCCCGCGATGCCGCCCTTTGCTCCGCCGTCCGGCAGCAAAGCTTCGGCAATTGCCGCTGCTGTTGCCGCAGCAATAAGTTTAAGAAATAAATTCAGCATTTTCCCTCCATCCGCCAATGTTTTCAAAGAGCATTGACTTCCCGTCCGCTGCATTTCTGTTCGTTACACGGTGAGCAGCTCTGTGCTGTTTTCCGTTGATTTGCATTCTAAACCGCCAATGCGTTGCCGGTTAAAAGCATCACAACAAGACTTATCACAAACATGCCCGTAACGGCAGCAACAGCGGCAAAAAGATATGAAACCGTTTCTGCAATACCGTCAAGCATTTTTGGTATCCGTTCATCCGAAAACGGTTCGCAGATTGCTGATGTTATACGCAGTGCGAACATTCCGCCCGCAACAGTCAGCATCGGCTTTGCGATCACCGCCGCAGCAAGAATAATCGCAACCGTTCCGGCCGAATTTTTAAGCAGGGCTGAACTTCCGAGAACCGCATCGGCCGCGCCGGTAACCATGCCTCCTGCTGCCGGAACAAGCCGATCTATCGCATATTTTGCCGTCCGAACAGAGATCCCGTCCGCTGCACCTGCTGTCATTCCGCCAACAACAGTTACCGCAATATACACCGTCGTCAATAAGCCAAGCAGCCATTTCACGCTTTTATGAAGTAATTTCACTGTCCTTCCGACTTTTAATTTGTCCGATAATCCGTCAACTATTGTCAGCACCCCCGCAGCCAGAAGCATCGGCAAAACTATTTTTTCAATTACATACACTATTCCGTTTATCAGAAACACAAGCATCGGATTCATCAGCTTTGCTGTTTTTGCACACCCCATCGCTGTAAGCAGCCCGATCATAATAGGTTCGACAGTTTCACTGAAACACCTTATCTTTCCGATTGCATCCGCAGCCGTGCCTGTGAGATCCGAAAACACTGCCGAGATGCTGAGTATCGCTGCCGCACAGAGAAACAACAGCAGCATTTTCTTCGTTCCCGCGCACTCATCCCCTATTGCAATTCCGCACAATCCTGTCAGAATACCGAGGGCAGCGATGCCGGCCGTGCGGACAAGTGCAAATCTCAGGTTCGGCACAAAAATGTCTTTCACAATCAACAGAATGCTCGTTGGTTCATCGGCTTCAATAACGTTTGATGCAGCTTTTTCAATTAAAGTTTTTACATCACCATATTCCGTAATGTTTCCCAACGTTTGCTTCGTCTCGTCAAAGTATTGCTGCCATTCCGAAAAATCATATTCATTAAGAAGCCGTTCCAACTCTGTTTCAACATTCTGCATACCTTCATCCGGCAGCTCGTCTGCCCGAACATTCCGCGGCAATGCGAGAACAGCCATGCATAACGCAATTAACGCACACACTGCAAAGCCTCTGACAACATTTATGCTTCGAAATCCGCACTTTCCGGTAATTGCCCTCCATGCCCCTTTTTTTATTGCGCCGCACAAACGATTAATCATATTCATAACCTCATTTTGGAAGACTTACTCCGCGGGACAGCGGTTGCCTTCTTGTATGTATTTTTTCAGCAGTTGTATGCCGTTGCTTTTTACTGTGTAAGACTGTTCCGAACAAGTTCCGTCAGCATTTCCGTGATTTTGAGAATAAGCGGCACTGCGAGCGTCATAAGCATTATTCTTCCGACCAACTCCGTTTTTACGGCAAGTGCCGTCTCTCCGAGATCCCTGCACAGTGCGGCAGCGATTTGGGTTGTATACGCAATCCCGATGGCTTTCACGATCACGGCAACGGATTCTCCTTCAAGACCGCCGGATGCGGCAACCGAGCTCAGTGCCGCTGCAACTCCGCTCACTTTCGCAATAATTGAAAGCAATATGAACGCGCCGCCTGCAAGCGCAACATTCATTCCCGCCGCATTGTTGAATTGCCGCACGATACAGCTCAAAATTGCTGTCACAACCGCAAAACCAATCAATGAAAAAGTGTCCATTAGCGTTTCGTTCCTGTTTCGGTGCTTTCATCAATACAATTCAAACACACTTCGAACATTTCCGAAAAGCGTTGCAATAAGACCAATAACCATCGTCAAAACAATTACAAGTCCTGCAAGTGCGGTCAGCATTGCAATGTCGTCGCGCCCCGTTTGCTTCAGAAGCTGGCACGCAACCGCAACGAGAATTCCTATACCCGCAATGCGAAAAACAATATCTATACCCATCGTTTTTTCCTCGTTTAATTCAGTAAATACTTACATTTCCGTCTTCGGAATGTTCATTTTCGGCTGCCGCTGCATTATCCGAAGACTAAATTATCATCAGTGCAGCCGCTGCCCCCAGCAGAGCCGATAAGGATACCGCCAGTCTGCTTTTTTGCATAAAAATCGCACACTGTGTTTTTTCCCTTTCGGACAGCTGCTTCAGCGTGCCTTCAAGCCGCCTGAGCTCTGTTTCGGCATCATTGGAACCGAAATGTTCCGCAAATCCGTCAGCAATTGCTCCGACATCCTCGTTCAGCATCAATTCACGCCTATGCCGACGCCATGCTTCACCAAATCCTGCACCATTTGTAAGTTCATCACTCATTATTCTCCAGAATTCCCGCAGACTTCCGCGTGCCGCAAGCAATAACGCAAGAGATTTAACGTCCGTCCGTTCATATTTCAATGCTGCCTCAAGCACCTTTAAATCGGATAAGAAACCGCACAATGTCTTTTGGCGGAGTTTGTATTTTTCGGCCGCAACCCTTCCTGCTGCCATGCAGATGCAGAACGCTGCGGCGGCAAGTAAAAGTTTCAGCACCGTGTAATTCGTCTCCGTTTGTTTTCGTCTAAAATATCAGTCTCGTACAATGATATTTCGCGCGATGTTCTTCTCAGCAAAAAAACTTTTGCAAACAGCCCGTCTTCAACCGCGTGTCGGAGCCAAGCTTTGCTTCTCAATTGAGCCGTATTTCCGGCATGAATCGATGCAATAACCGCAATGCCGTATTTTGCCGCTTCCGAAACAGCCTCCGTATCAATTGCACCCGACAGTTCATCGGTTATTATTACATCAGGTGCCATGCTGCGAACAAGCATCGGGATTGCAGCAGCCTTTGGTATCCCCTCCATAATATCCGTCCTTATACCGAGATTCATGGCGGCGTGTCCCTCCGTTGTTCCGGAAAGCTCATTGCGTTCATCCGCAACTGCAACACGCAGCGAGCGCGGAACACCTATTCCGTCCGATAAGCAGCGCGCACAATCTCTGAGAAATGTCGTCTTGCCTGCGCCCGGAGCAGCAGCAATAATTGCCGATAAGGGCATGCTGCCATCAAAGAACCTCCCAATGAAACGCTCTGCACAGCCGATAACTTCACGTGGGATTCTGATATTAAAACTTGTAACCGCAGTCAGTCGTGTAACTTTCCCGTTTTCATAAAGAGGTTTTCCGCATATGCCGACCCTTGCCCCGCCTGCAAGCGTCACATAGCCCTGCAGCAGCTCCTGTTCGCGTGCAAAAACCGAATGCCCGCATATTGCCTCCAGCATTTCACATGCTTCTGTTTTTGTAAACGGTTTAAGCTGCAAAAAAACTTGCTCACCCCGTCTGCCCGCCGCCTGCATCGGTCTGTCAATAATAAACCTGATTTCATCCGCTCTTCCGCCCTCAAGAATCTGCTCAACCGCACCTCGAAATCGCTGCGGAACAATGCGTACGATCTCTTTTTCAGCCGTTGTTAATGTGCTTCTTCTCGGCTTTGCTTCCATCGTTTTCCCTCGCTTCCTTCAGTTTCCTTCGAACCGTCCGTTTTTTAATGTACCGGAGCGTTTTTGTCTGACCGCTCAGCCCATCGGCTCTCGATAAATGGTATGTACATGCTCCGATCGATATGACCGTTCGGTGACGAGCAGTCTGCAAAAAAGCAAACAAAAAGACGCAGACATAGCCGCGTCTTTTTAAACAGAGCTGTTGTATCATGTTCGGTTCTATCGGGTTACGGATTTCTTCTTTCCGACGCTCGATGATTTATTATTTAACCGTCCCATATGCCTTCGAACGGCATATTCAAGAATGCCGCAGATCTCACACGCCGCCGCATAAGCCGCAATACCTATCATCTGCGCATCACAGACTTCCGTCGACAGCTGCACCGCTCCGTACCCAATGCTGGTATATTCAATCGCAAATTCTGCCAACCCTCCGAATACAGGTGCGAGAACCGCTGCGCATGCAAATGCGGAAATATCATGACGTCTCCCGAAAATCAAAGCCGCAGTGAAAATGACCGAACCATATAAATAATTCGCCGTTTCAGAATTTTGCGCCGAAAAATTTATCAACATATAGACAATTCCGAAGACAAAAGCAAACGGAATGACCCTGTTTGCGGTGCCCTTTGCGGCAGCAAAAACGGCCGGACCGATTATTATCGGAACTAACCCGAAATTCAGCTCAATTTCCGGCGTTGGGTTCAGCAGAAAAGCTTTAAGACAGATAACACAGATCAGCCAATAAATAACATGCGTGTTTTTTATCCCCGTTTCCTCCACGGTATGCCGCAGCACCCCCGTTAATGTCAAGAGAATCAAAACTATTGCCGTCATTGCCGCAATCGACATGCAAAACCTCCCGCTCCGCAATTTATTATCAGCGTTTGCTTAGCCTTAATGCTGTCAGCTTGCGCAGCTTGAAAAGAATCTATACCTCATGACTGTTTTTTTACAAACTAAGGATCAATTCGTTCTTTAGAGCATTTACCTGCATATGCTTCTATGAGAATATTTTCGACATTTCAGTCGAACGGAGGCGAATTATGGCAAACACAACTTTTTGTGAGCTGCGCGAAAAGGAAATAATCAACATATGCGACGGTGCGCGGCTCGGGTGCATATGTGACCTTGAAATTGACGACTGTACGGGCACAATATGTTCAATTGTGGTTCCCGGACCGTCACGTTTCTTGGGGCTTTTGCGCAATTCGGAAGAACTTGTTATCCCGTTCTGCAAAATTCAAAAAATCGGCGATGATGTGATACTGGTTGATATTGCAAATGCACGCAGGCAGTGCTGACGGTAAGCCCTGAAAATTCGGAAAGGAACGGATGCTATGTTTGAATTCATTGCGCAGATATTCAGAAATATGTTTGTGTTTGTGGGCATGGTCACAACAAAAAGCAGCTTTCCCCCCGCCTTGACGCCGGAAGAGGAACAGGCACTGTTAAAAAAACTTGCAGCGGGCGATGATGACGCACGCGACAAGCTCATTGAACATAATCTTCGACTCGTTGCACATATCGCAAAAAAGTACACGACACGCGGCCGTGATGCGGATGATCTTATCTCCATCGGGACTATCGGACTCATAAAAGCAGTCGGAAGCTTTGACGCAAACAAAGGTCGGACACTGTCCGCCTTTGCAGCAAGATGCATTGAAAACGAGATTCTTATGTCCGTTCGTGCGGAAAAGAAAAAAAATAACGAAGTTTCTTTGGACGAACCGCTCGGCACGGACAGGGACGGCAACGAAATCACGCTTGCGGATGTTATTGCAAGTGCCGAAAACCCCGTTGCCGATACTGCAATCAATAACTCAGCGTGCCGTGCCGTGCGGAGTGCTGCGCAAAGCATTTTGGACGAACGCGAACGAATCGTTATCGAAATGCGATACGGTTTCGCAAACGGCATTGCCATGCCGCAGCGCGAAGTAGGCAAAAAGCTCGGCATATCGCGTTCATATGTATCGCGCATTGAAAAACGCGCTCTTGCAAAGCTTAACAGCTGCCTCAGCGGCAAGCATGACATCTAAATCCATCTAACGGTCAGTTTATTCGGTTCGTCTGCAAGCCGAAACAGTTTGGCTTCATTCCGACATCTTTACGGGCTTGCTGCCGTACAAGTTCATTCTTCCGCGCTTCCCTGTGAGATGTACGGCGCCGACCCTTGACAGCACCCGAAGAGCTGTTTGCGCCGTTTTCCGAGGTATTTGTGCCTCGACGGCAAGTTCTGCCGACGTAAACTCTGTTTGGAGGCTTGTCGGCAGCAGCATTTGCCAGTCTTGCTGCCCGCAAATCAAAATCGAACCGCGCAGCGCGATAGGAATGCGCTCAAAACGCTCCGTTGTGCTGCGCCGTCTGCGTCCACGCTTTTTTACCGGTGCATTTTCAAGCCTGTATTCATCCGTATCAACAAGCAAAAGCAGGATATTCAGGTTGTTGTGTTCAATAATCTCCGCAAGCTTGTATAACTCAAAAAAAGCATCAAAAAACGACCCGCGTTTCGGACTTTTGCGACGTTTGCCGATTTCTCCCGTCACAGCATTGAGTTTGACTATATGCTTTTCAAACGGAATCGGGTGCACCACGGTGACGCAATTCGAAACCAAAAGCGACGGCAGTTTTTTTCTGAGAACATTGAATGAAGCTGTCTGCACCTCAAAAACACCGCTTTCGTTTTTCACATCAACAATGCTGTTTCCGACCCTTGATTCATGCTTTGAAGCGTCGGGTTCAATAAAGTATTTTATCACGGAATGCATTTTCTTTTCTGACAGAGTGCCGATTCCGCCCGATGCATGAACAGTTTCTGCATCCGCAGCAATGCAGGCGCGAAAAAACCCGGCTTCATCATTCCAGTTTCTCTTTTGCAGCATTTGCCTCTGCGCATCGATTTTACGGAGTATTTCTGCTCCGACCGGTTCTTCGCTCACGTTTTTTTGTTTTTCGTTATCGCTGCTGTTATCAGCGTTTTGAAAGGCTTTCTTCATCTGCGCAAACTGTTTAATTTGATTTTTGGGCAGTATCATATGCCCCAGTATTCTTCATCACTCAAAAAACCGGAACCGCGTGCAGTTTCGGCAAGTATCTGTCCTATCGGCTTCAGGGTTTTATTTTTCAACAAACGAGCAGGATTTTCGGAAAAAATCAAATCAGCATATTCCTTCGAGAATTCGGAAACGACTGTTTTATATGCCTTACGCATATCCGTAGTTCTTGATTTTGCTCCGTGAGCGTCACTTGCAGCAAGCGTAGCTGCACCGCTGCTTAAAAGTTTGAAAGCGGTTCGCCTGCAATCTCTGCCGAAATACCCCGTTAAACTTCCTGTATTTATTTGCAGACTGTATCCCGCTTCAGCCCATTCCAAAGCATAGCGCAAATCATCCTGAACAAAATAGTATCTTTCAGGATGTGCCACCACCGGTTTTTTTCCGCTTGCGGCAACAGTTTGAAGCATTTCCAGCATAAACCAAGGATCCTCATCGAAAGCACACTCCACAAGCATGAAATCGGAATCAGCAAGCGTCAGCAGTTTTCCGCTGTCTGTCAGTTTCAGCGTTTCCGGGCAGGCAAACACCTCCGTGCCGAGGTGCAGACCTATTTCCGCGCCTGTCTTTGAGAGCGCTTCACAAAGCTCCGAAAATGCAGCGAAAAGTTTTTCTCCCGCATAATTATCAAACTCGCCCGGTGCGCAATGCGGCGTTGCAATAATATCCGTAACTCCGCATTCCGCTGCGATGCGAAGCATTTCAACGGATTCCGTCATATCGACGGCTCCGTCGTCAACGTCGGGCAGGATATGGCAATGAATATCTATCATTTTTCTCCTTAATGCTCAATACACATTAGTTTCATTTTTGTTTGTTTTGCGGTGCGCTCACCGCCTAACGGCGCATTCGTCAATCCTCATAATTTAACGCTTCAATACCGGAGCGTGCCTGCGGACGGCTGTCGCCGTGTTTCACAAACAGCATTGCCGCGAACGCAAGTGCAACAAAGCAGGTTGCGTACGGGAACAGTGATGTCATTCCGATTTTGTCCATAAGCAGCCCGCTCAGATACGGCGTCAGAACCTGTGCCGCCATACTTGCAGTGTAGTAATATCCGGTGAATTTGCCGATTTCACCGCCGCTGCACATTTCAACAACCATCGGAAAACTGTTTACATTTATTGTTGCCCAGCCTATTCCGGCAAGCGCAAACATACAGTTCATGAGGAGCGCACTGCTGCCTTCACGCAGGAATGCGGCAACACCGAATGCGGATGCAAGCATCACGACTCCGCCGAGAATAGTTTTTTTGCGTCCGATTTTCGAAGCTGCGGCCCCCACCGGAATGTAGGATACAATTGCAGCGATGTTTGCAATCATCAGAGTCGAATTGTAATCAAGATTCAAAACTTTTCCCGCATAAACCGAATACTTCGATGTTACCGCATTATACCCCATGTACCAAAGCGCAACGGATGCAAGTATCAGAACGAGTGAAGTTTTTTCTCCTTTCGAAAGCCTCTTTTTCCCGCTTGTTTCTTCGTCTGTCTCGTCAAGGTTCAACCGTTTACTTTGCTGCCGCATTTCCTCCGCAAACTTGGGCTCCCGAACCGTGATCATGAAAAAAGCCAATGCCGCAAGCATCACGCCCGCAATAATTACAAAGAACGGTGTGTAACTCATCATTGAGTTTTTCACGCTTCCGGTGCCGAAAATCATTCCCAAAGCAAGAACGATAATGCCGCCCGCCGTACCCATAAGGTTAATTACGGCATTTGCCTTTGAGCGCAAAGGTTTTATTGTTACATCCGGCATCAACGCAACCGCCGGCGAGCGGAACGAGGCCATTGAAATCAACACAACAAGCAGCACCGCTATAAACAGCCCTGTCCGCACTGCTCCCGCTGAGCTTATATCCTCGGCATATGCCTGTCTTGCCGGAACATAAAACTCCGAATACAATCGGGAAGGCTGAACGAGGCTGTTGTCCATGTTGTCAACATCCACGGGGGAATAATAGTTTTCAATTGCACAGAAAAAGTCTCTGTCCACAGCAACGGACGCAGCATTCAACGCAGTCTGCTCGGCCTCTCCTGCAAGATAATCACGCACAGAAATCATCTTTTCCGTTTCGCTTTGGTCATTGTCGCCGGGAATCGCGAACTCATTCATCACAACAAACTCAACACCGTTCGGTGTTATCAGTTTTTTGTTCAGGCAATTGTTGAACACTGTTGACACAGCATTATCAAAAATGCCTTTAATATCATCATTTTGTGCATCAGCATCAGCAATGGTGCCGTAAACGGCTGTTTCGAACCTTTCAACACCGTTAAGGGCCCTTGCCTGCGCATTATCAACAAAAGATAAGCCGACGAATGCGATTGCGGCGGCAAGCGTTCCGGCAATTATGAACGGAGTCCGCCTGCCGAGTTTTGTATTTGTTTTATCTGAAATCGCACCGAACAGCGGCAGCAGAAAAATTGCAAGCACATTATCCAGAGCCATAACAACCCCGGAAGCCGCCTGCGACATGCCGAATTTATCCGTCAGTATTTTAGGGATTATCGTGTCGTACGCCTGCCAGAATGTGCAGATCAGGAAAAAGGCAAAGCCAACAAAAATTGTGCGTTTATAGTTCAGTTTCATTTTTGTCCCCCGCATTGGGTATCCGAATAATTCTTCCTTTGATGTTTTTTTGTTTTGTTCCGCTCTGTGCGGAGAACATGTCCAAACATCAGATAAGCTTCAGCACAGAAACCATTGCACCGGTTTTTGTTCTGTCGCGCCTGTAAGAATAAAACAAGTCATTTCGTTCAAATGTGCACAGCGGCATGGCGGAAATATTCTGCGGCAGGACTCCGCATTCCTCCAGCTGTATTTCAATCGCAGCGCGAATATCAACATATGCCTTGCCCGTTTTGCCCGGTTTCACGAGCTCTTCACTGTGAAATTCCTCGGCAAACTGTCGTCCGATTTCGGCACCGACTTCAAAGCAGTCAAAACAGATGCACGGCCCCGTTGCCGCAATCAAATCTTCCGCTTTCGTACCGAACGCCGTCTGCATTGAACGCACCAACTCCGTTCCGACCCGCTTCAGCGTGCCTTTCCAGCCTGCATGGGCGAGCCCGATCGAACGCCTTTTATTGTCGTAAAGATAAACGGCTCCGCAATCCGCATGCGCAGTGACCAAAACCACGTTTGGATCGTCCGTTATCAATCCGTCGCAAAAAGGCAGCGGTTCACGATACAGCCCGCGCCCGCAATGCGATGAATCAACGCGGATAACATTTGAACCGTGCTCATGATTAACGATCACAAGTTTTTCGAAATCGAGTCCGAACGCATCACAGAGAATCCGAAAATTGCGCAGGATGTTCTCTTTCGGTTCATCGCGCGACAATCCGAGATTGAGTGATGCATAAGGTTCACGGCTCACTCCCCCGTTCCGTGTCGAAAAGCCATGGAACACTTCATCCTGCGGCAGTTTATCTGACTGAATGAGTTCTGTTCCGTTGCTTCGTATAATGTTATAGTTGCAGTTGTTGTATTTATTGTTCACGGTATTCTTCAATGGTTTTACACGCAAATCTCAGCTCTGCCGTGTTTAGGCATAAGGCAGCTTTGCTGTTATTCATTCAATTGTTCAATCGGCTTTCGGATTTTCGGCCGAATCGTCCTTGTTCTCTTCACTTTCCCCGAGAAGGCTTTTAAGCTCCTCCATAAAGGTGTTTATATCCTTGAAAGAACGGTAGACGGATGCGAAGCGCACATAGGCAACTTCATCAAGATCTTTAAGTCTTTTCATTACCATTTCGCCTATGCGTATGGTTGTGACCTCCTGCTCCAGGGTGTTGAAAATCTCTCTCGTAACATCGTCCACGAGTGTGTTTTGCTCCGCTGCCGATACGGGGCGCTTTTCGCATGCCTTGCGAACACCGGCAAGGATCTTTTCACTGTTGAACGCCTCGCGCGTTCCGTCACGTTTTACAACGGAAATCGGAATATCTTCGATTTTTTCATAAGTTGTGAAGCGCTTACCGCAATTGGAGCATTCGCGGCGACGACGTATTGCTGTTCCGTCCTCTGTCGGGCGGGAATCGACAACCCTGCTTTCAGTGCCAAGGCAATATCTGCATTTCATCTGTAGTTCAACCTCCGTTTGCCCGTGCGCATTCTCGGCAATAAATCGAAACACTTCAAACATCCGTTCGGCGCACGGTCGTCATCAGCAGAATTATATCATATGAAAGAAATAATTTCCACCATTTTTATAAGCTGGACTGCCTCCGATTTATATATTTATTTTTTCTGTTGATTGTTCGTCTGCTTTTTTTGTTTTTATATCGGCATTATTCGCATGTTCATCCACTTGCTCCTCAGCATTATTTACAGGTTGTTTTCAAACCTGCTGTTGCGGATTTTACATTGCGAGCTTATAATAACGCTAAAAACAGGCTGATTGCTTTCAAACCCGCTTTCATGCTTTCGGTAAGGAGGAACGATATGGAAATCTTAAAAAACAAACTTGGCTTCATCTGCGATATGGACGGTGTTATCTACCACGGAAACAAATTGCTGCCCGGCGTGCCGGAATTCGTCGACTGGCTGTACAAAGAGAATAAAAACTTTCTTTTTCTTACAAATTCATCGGAACGCTCTCCGAAGGAACTTCAGCAGAAGCTGAAACGTATGGGACTCGATGTTGACGAAAGCCACTTTTATACAAGCGCACTTGCAACAGCGCGTTTTATAAGCTCCCAATCTCCGGGATGCAGTGTTTACACTATCGGTGGCGCGGGGCTTATCATGGCACTGCACGATGAAGGAATAACTATGAATGATGTTGATCCGGACTATGTCATTATCGGCGAGGGCAACACTTACAATTATGAGAACATACTTAAGGCAGTGCGGCTGGTAATGAAGGGTGCAAAACTGATCGGAACCAACAGCGATCTCACCGGACCGTCCGAGGAGGGTATCATTCCTGCCTGCCGTGCAATGATTGCACCTATAGAAATGGCAACCGGACAAAATGCATATTTTGTCGGCAAGCCCAACCCCCTTATGATGCGGACGGGGCTGCGCATTCTCGGCGTTCACTCCGAAGATGCCGTTATGATCGGCGACAGAATGGACACGGACATGATCGCCGGAATTGAAACCGGCCTTGATACAGTGCTTGTTCTAAGCGGTGTAACATCACGCAGTGACATAAGAAAATATCCTTATCGCCCGCGTCTTGTTTTGAACGGTGTGGGGGATATCCCGGCGGCACTTTCGGCGGAAAAATAAACCGTTTCCGTTGTGCCTGCACGTCCGCCGAATGCGTTGTTTGCATTATATGCTTGACATTCTTCCCGTTTTGCTTATAATTTAAAAAGCACCGAATAAACAGGCTCGCGATAAGCTGAACGTCTGCACGGTGCGGTATTATTTTTTCGTACCATAAAAATGCGAATGTGGTGGAACGGCATACACAGCGGACTTAAAATCCGCCGGCGAAAGCTTGGGGGTTCAAATCCCCCCATTCGCACCAATACCGGACATTGACTGAATACCCAGCGTATTCCCGACAGTGTCCGGTTTATGTTTATTCTTTATGCTGCCGTGCGCATTGGATGATTCATTGCGAACATGTTGATAACGCTTAAGTTTTCGGCAACAGTTCGAAAAGCGTTAAGCAGCGGATTAATTCGTTCAAGCAGCATTTCCCTGCACGATTCAGTTGCGGGAAGTGTTCTGCAGGAGGTCAAAATGAACCGAAAGAAACTCTCGGGCAGGAAACTTTTCCTGCTTATATGGCTCGGGGTTATCGTTCTGCTTCTCGTCGGAATTGCCGTGCTTTCAAAGCTGAATCCCACCGAACATACCGAAAGCGTCAAAGAAGCCATGCGCGACGGCGTGCTTCACGAAGTCAACAAAATCAATTTTTTGGGAATCGAAGTCAACCCCGCCGTACTGTCGGCATATATCGTGACAGGCATCATTCTGCTTGCGGCAGTGCTGATAAGGATATTTGCAATTCCGAAATTTAAGCTCATTCCGGGAAAATTTCAGTCATTGCTTGAAATGCCCGTTGAGTTCTTTTCCGGAATGGCCAAAACAAACAGCCCGCACAAAAGCGGCTTTGCCGGAGCTTACATTTTCAGTGCGGGGATTTACATATTTCTCAGCACTTTGTTCGAACTGCTCGGCATTCAGGCCGTCACGACACACGGCGCATCAATAGCACTTCCCGCACCAATCGCCGACATTAATGCCGCAATTGCAATGGGCGTGCTTTCCTACATTGTCATCCTCGGAGCAGGCATTATATGCGGAGGCGCAAAAGGTGCTCTCAATGTTCTGAAGGATTTCTCCCTCCCCATTTCCATGAGTTTCAGGCTTTTCGGTGCACTGCTCAGCGGACTGTTGGTCACGGAACTTGTTTACTACTATTTTTCGCTCAGCTTTGTTCTTCCCGTGTTCGTCGGAGTATTGTTCACATTGCTCCATGCCGTAATACAAACTTACGTCCTTACGACGCTTGTTTCGATTTTTTACGGCGAAGCTGTCGAACCGCGAAAGAAAAGCAAACATTCACGCAAAAATTTAAAAAAAGAACAAAAAACTAACTGATGAAAGAAGGAAACAACAATGAAAAAGAACATCATCTCCGCAATACTTCTCGCCGCTCTGTCACTTGTGCTTGTGTTCGCGCTCTGCGCACCGGCATTCGCTTCGGATTCTCAGCCGAGTGACCAAGCGTCCGAACCTGCAGTGCTCTCTGCGCCGACCGAAACAGCGGAGGATAAAACCGTTTCAACCAAAGCCGTTGCTGCTGCTGCAGTCGTCGGTATCGTCGCCACAGCAGGCGCTGCGGCAATGGCGATTTCGATCGCAAAAAGCACTTCGGGTATGGCACGTCAGCCCGAAGCAGCAGGTAAAATCAACTCCGCAATGATGCTTGGGCTTGTTTTCATTGAGACCGCAATCATTTATGCTTTGATTATTGCGATCCTTATCATCTTTGTGCTCTGATTTAAAAGCTTTGCGCGAATCCATCCAAACGGATCCGCGCAAAGTCCGTTTGAACCAAACCGACTATTCTTATTGAAATGAGGTGCAAAAATGCCGCTTAACATTGACTTTTTACAAGTGCTTCTGCACATGTTGAACTTCGTCATTCTTGCAGGCGGACTTACGTTTCTGCTCTTTAAGCCCATAAATAAGTTCCTCGAAAACAGGAAAGCTCATTTTGAAAAGCTTGAGCGCGACAATGCCGAAAGTGCCGAAACGAATGCGAAAGCAAAAGCCGAATACGAGCAAAAGCTGAGCAATGCCGAAGCTGAGATAGCAGAAATGAAGCAAAATGCCGAAAAAGATATGGCTTCTGCCGCCGAAGGCTATATAAACGATGCAAAAGACAAGGCTTCCACACTGCTCAAGGCAGCCGAAACCGAAGCCGAAAACAGGAAACAGCATATCCTTGACGCTGCACAGACCGAGATCGGTGAGCTTGTTATTTCCGCTGCGCAAAAGCTCCTCAGCGACACAGTCACCCCGGAGCGGGACCGCGAACTCTATGATGCGTTCATCCGCCTTGCCGAAAACGATCCGGGGCACAAACCCCCGGTGCGCCCTGATAAAAGCAAAAAAACAGGTGTATCCTCCAACAACTCCGCAGGCAGGAAAAAGCAATGAACACAACCGACCGTAAGAACGCCTTCGGGCAGGATAATAAGCAAAGCGGAGCGTCTCATAACTCCGAATCAGCTGCTCCTCAAAAATCAAAACGCAACGATGCCGCCGATGTTGTGGAATCCGATTTCGACAGCATTGATCCCGCTGATTCAAAACCGCTCAAAGTCGAAATTGACTGCGTAACCCCTCCCACCGAAGAACAGCTGCGGAGAATTCGGGAGATTATCAGCCGCGACTACAATGCAGGCGAAATTGAACTCACGATAAAGCGGGTTCCGTCCGTTGTCGGAGGATTCAACATTTTTGTCGGAGACGATAACTACGACTGGACCACTCTCGGGCGCATTCGTCAGCTTCGGAAATCATTCCAGTCGCTGAAAAAGGAATATGACACTTCAAAGATTATTTCTTTACTGCGTGAGGATATTTCCGGTTTCAGACTTGATCACGGCCACCAGCAGGTCGGCTTTGCACTCTCCGTCGGCGACGGCATAGCTGTCATTGACGGGCTTCACGATGTAACATACGGCGAAATCGTGCTTTTCGATTGCGGAATCAAAGGCATGGTTCAGGACATCCGCACGGACGGAACAACCGGCGTTGTTCTGTTCGGCAGCGACAGCGAAATCACCGCAGGTACACGCGTCGTTCGCACACGCCGCACTGCAGGCATTCCGATAAGCAACCACATCCTCGGAAGAATGATAAATCCGCTCGGACAGATCATTGACGGCGGAGATGAAATCGGTGCAAAAGAATATTTCCCGCTTGAGCGGCCCGCTCCCGGCATTCTTGAACGCAAACCCGTGTTTCGCCCTCTTGAAACGGGTCTTCTTGCTGTTGACTCAATGTTCCCCATCGGAAGAGGGCAGCGGGAACTTCTGATAGGCGACCGGCAAACGGGTAAAACAACCGTTGCAATTGACACAATTATCAACCAAAAGGGCAAAAACACCGTTTGCATCTATGTTGCAATCGGGCAAAAAGCGAGCAGCGTCGCAAAGGTTATCACCACGTTGAAAAAAGCGGACGCCCTTGACTACACCGTTATTGTATCTTCCCCGGCGGATGATCCTGCGTCGCTGCAATACATTGCTCCGTATGCAGGCTGTGCCATTGCAGAATACTTCATGTATCGCGGACGTGATGCGCTTGTTGTGTATGATGATTTATCCAAGCATGCGGTTGCATACCGCACGCTGAGTTTGCTTTTGGAACGCGCCCCCGGGCGTGAAGCTTACCCCGGAGATGTATTCTATCTGCATTCCCGTCTTTTGGAGCGTTCGGCTCAGCTTTCCGATTCCCTCGGCGGCGGCAGCATGACTGCGCTTCCGATCGTTGAAACACAGGCCGGCGATGTTTCCGCATATATCCCCACAAACATCATTTCGATTACCGACGGACAGATTTTCTTTGAAAGCGAGTTGTTCTATTCGGGTCAGCGACCGGCTGTCAACGTCGGATTGTCCGTCAGCCGTGTCGGCGGTGCTGCGCAATCCGAAGTCATGCGCAAGTCCGTCGGTTCAATACGGCTTGACCTTGCGCAATATCGTGAAATGCAGGTATTCTCCCGTTTCGGCGGCGAACTGGATGAGCAAACCGTACAGCGTTTGAAATACGGAGAGGGTCTCATGCAGCTGCTGCGGCAAAAGAACCAAGCCGCAATGCCGCTTTGGGAGCAGGTTGTGACGCTTATATGTGCACAGGAGCAAATGTTTTTGGATGTTCCCGTAAAAAAAATCAAGCAGGCGCAGAAGGATCTTCTGACGTATTTTTCCGCGAACTGCAATTCGCTTTGTCTCAGAATCGAACACGGAAAAAAATACAGCGCAGAACTGCATTCCGATGTTGTGAACGCTGCTAAGGATTTTTTCGCCGCGTATTCTGCATGATCTCACCGCACTTAATGCAGGCAGCCGTTGATAAGCTCGTGCGCCGGGCGCAGGCGTGTATCCTGTTTTAAGGCTGTCTGCTCAGTATTTTCAGCGAAAGGACGGAGTTGGTTTAATGGCCAGTGCCGAAGAAATAAAGGCGCGAATCGGCAGCATTCGCCAAACAAAAAAAGTCACGGATGCGATGTATATGATCTCCTCCGTGAAAATGCGGCGCGCAAAACGCGAAGTCATCAGCACCGAACCCTATTTCAATGCACTCAAAGAGCAGATAAGTGATCTGTTTCTTTATATTCCGGAAACAAACAACCGCTACTTCCGCGTTTTGCTTCCCGAAGGACAGACTTTTCGCCGCAGGGGATTGCTGCTTGTCACTTCCGATAAGGGACTTGCGGGCAGTTACAATCAAACCGCAATTCGTGCCGCCGAAGATTATGTTGCGCTTCATCCGGATGCAAAGCTCTTTATTGTCGGCGAATGCGGAAGACACTATTGCATTGACAACGGCATACGCTTTGTTGAGGAGTTCCACTACTCGGCGGCATTCCCGACAGTTTGGGAAGCACGCAATATATGTTATGATTTGTTAGAATATTACAACGATAATCTCTTGGATGAAATAGACATCATATACACTGATTATCAAAGCAAAAAGCCGAGCGAATGCAAGCGGAACTGTCTTCTTCCGCTTGCGCGCAGCCGTTTCTATTCTGCCGAAAGGGAATCCGTGATGAGAAATGAAGAATCGCGCGAGCAAAAGGAATTCTATCCCGATGCAAACACGGTTCTTGACGGAATCATTCCGAGCTATCTTACCGGATTTATCTACAGCTCGCTTGTTGACAGTTATTGCAGCGAGCAGGAAGCGCGAATGACGGCAATGAGTTCCGCAGGAAAAAATGCGGAAGAGATTCTAAAACAGCTTCAAATGCAATATAACAGCCTGCGTCAATCCGCAATTACAAACGAGATGATCGAAATCACCTCGGGAGCGCGTGCATTGAAGCTTAAAAAACTGAAATCAAGGCAAACAGCAAAAACCGAAGGGGGCAACGCCCAATGACAAACACAGCAGAAACAAAATCATCAAACTCCGCTCTGCCCAGGGGCGAAATTTCAGGCGTGAACGGTCCGGTTGTGGACGTTGCCTTTCAAAAAGACAGCCTGCCGAGAATCCGCGAGGCGTTATTTGTTGTAATTAACGGTAAAAAACGTGTTATGGAAGTTGCGCAGCATATCGGAGGCGGACTTGTCCGCTGCATCATGCTCGGACCTGCCGAAGGGCTTTACCGCGGGTTGGAGGTCTTCTCCACCGGTTCGCCGATTTCGGTTCCCGTCGGAGATGCAGTTCTCGGAAGGCTTTTCAATGTTCTCGGAGAATGCATGGACGGCGGAAAACCGCTGCCTGCCGAAACGGAACGAAGAAGCATTTACCGCCCTGCCCCGCCCTATGCCGAAAGACAGACAACCGAAGAAATTCTTGAAACCGGTATTAAGGTTATCGACCTGCTTGCCCCTTATGCAAAAGGCGGAAAAATCGGCCTTTTCGGCGGTGCGGGTGTCGGTAAAACGGTTCTGATTCAGGAACTGATTCACAATATTGCAACCGAACACGGAGGATATTCCGTGTTTACAGGTGTCGGCGAACGCAGTCGCGAAGGCAATGATCTTTGGACAGAAATGCATTCCGGCGGCGTTATCGACAAAACCGCACTCGTGTTCGGGCAAATGAATGAAGCTCCGGGGGTACGTATGCGCGTTGGCCTCACGGGGCTTACAATGGCAGAATACTTCCGTGATGTAAGTCATAAGGACGTGCTTCTTTTTATCGATAATATTTTTCGTTTTATACAAGCCGGCAGTGAGGTTTCAACTTTGCTCGGGCGTATGCCCTCCGCCGTCGGCTACCAGCCCACGCTTTCAAATGATTTGGGTGAGCTTGAAGAACGCATTGCTTCAACAAAAAACGGCTCCGTAACCTCGGTGCAGGCTATTTATGTTCCTGCGGATGATCTTACCGACCCCGCACCTGCAACAACATTCTCCCATCTTGATGCAACGACGGTTCTCAGCCGCCGTGTTGCGGAAATGGGTATCTACCCCGCCGTTGAACCGCTCGAATCCTCGTCGCGCATGCTCGAACCCGAAATCGTCGGTGAGGAACACTATCGCGTTGCCTGCCGTGTTCAGGAGATTCTTGAACACTATAAAGAACTTCAGGACATTATTGCTATTCTCGGCATGGACGAACTGAGTGATGAAGACAAGTTGACAGTGCGAAGAGCAAGAAAGATTCAGCGTTTTCTTTCCCAACCATTCAGCGTTGCGGAAAAGTTTACAGGTATTCCCGGAATTTATGTGCCGCTCAGTGAAACGATACGCAGCTTTGCCGCGATTGTTGACGGTGAAGCCGATGAATTTCCCGAAAGTGCCTTTTTCAATGTCGGCACCATTGATGATGTCCGTAAAAAAGCGCAGTCGCTTTCCGGCAAATGCGAAAAGACCGATGACGGCACGGCAGCCGCAGAATAAAAACAGGAGGGCATGAATGGCCAAACCGTTTCAACTTGAAATTCTGACGCCCGAACGTGCATTTTACAGGGGCGAATGCATTTCGGTGATCGTGCCTGTCAGCGATGGAATGCTCGGAATAATGGCAAACCACACTCCGATGACCGCCGCAATCACCGACGGCGAAGTTGTTTTCACCCTGCCCGACGGCAGCAAAATCCCTTGCGCCGTGACACAGGGAATGATCGACGTTTCCGCCGCCCGTGTTCGGGTTCTTTGCGACTCCGCTTTGCACCCCGATGAAATCAATGCAGAGGCTGAGCGTAAGCAAGCTGAAGCCGCCGCATTGAAGCTGCGCGAAAAACTCGGCCACCGTGACTATGTGCTTTCAAAACTGACCTTTGCCAAGGCCACAAACCATTTGCGCGTCAAGCAGCATAATTCCTGACAATGCTTCCCAAACAAATTTACCGTGCCGATTGCAAATCTCTGTTTCGGCACGGGCTTTTTAAAAGTCCGTCAATATATTGCGATATAAAATTTGCCGTCTATTGACTTTACTGTTTGCGCGTGCTAAAATCCATTTAAAAAGTGAATACAGCTCAAGTGCCTGAATTCAGCCTTTTTACGGTGAATTCGGGAGAATAGACAATCGGGTCAAAGTCCCGAACGGTACCGCCGCTGTTGGTGCGTAGGCAATGTTTTATTGATGCAAATCAGCCATTGGGAAACTGAGAAGGCAAAACATTCGCTGTTGAGGCACAAGTCAGAAGACCTGCTTGAGTCGGATCCCCCTTTGCTTATGCGGCTCACGAGTTATGAGGTTGGCGGATGTTTTTTTGTTGTGTAAACGGTGCAGCTTTGTTGCTGTTCCGTTTTTCTTATCTGCAATTCCGCTCACTCTGTCATGCTAAAAGCCGAACAAAAAAGATAGATATTGGAAAAACAATGAATCACAGCATTAATCCCCGCAGCAATGCGGACGAGCGCAGTCAACTCGAAGATGAGTTTGCAAGACAGCACGCAAGTGATACTGACGAACAGCTTTTAAGCTATGTCGGCAGTATTGCAAGCAAGCTCGGCCGAAAACCCACAAAAGAAGAAACCATCGGTTATCGTTACATAAAGTCACGACTCGGCAATTGGCCCGGCATCATGGTCAAACTCGGGCTGCTTGAGCCGAAGTCGGTACGGCGGGAACGCGTAAGACGATCAATAGCTGATAAACAGAAAAACAGGAGTAAGAAGAATTGAAGCATTCAAGGTTATTTAAGTGCATCAGTCTGTTTCTTGCGGCAATCATGCTTTTGGCATTGCTGTCAATGGTTTTGTCGGCAAGCTTTGTTTTGCCCGAAAATCCGATAGCCAAAGCTTCCTCCTTTCCCGACAGCGAGCTTTCACACAACGGTTCAGGGAAAAACGAAACACCAACACCGACTCTGACTCCGACACCGGAGCAATCCGAAACACCGACGCCCGATGCTTCCGAAACGCCGACACCCGAAGCATCGGAGACTCCGACGCCCGATGTTTCCGAAACGCCGACGTTCGAACCGCCTGAAACAGCAACGCCAAATACATCGGACAATTCGAATCCAACCGACACGCCGACTCCGAAACCCACCAACGCGCCGACCCCGAGACCCACCAACGCGCCGACTCCGAGACCCACCAACGCGCCGACTCCGAGACCCACCAACGCGCCGACTCCGAGACCGACCAACGCGCCGACTCCGAGACCCACCAACGCGCCGACTCCGAGGCCTACCAGCGCGCCGACTCCGAGACCCACCAACGCGCCGACTCCGAGACCCACCAATGCGCCGACTCAGAATCCGACCGACGATCCGACATCGAATCCGACCGTTCGACCGACTGATATGCCGTCATCTTCTCCCGAGCCCGGCGGCGATATTACTCCCGAACCCGGCGGAGACATTACTCCCGAGCCCGGCGGAGACGGTACTCCCGAACCCGGCGGAGACGGCACTCCCGAACCCGGCGGAGACGGTACTCCCGAGCCCGGTGGAGAAATCACTCCCGAGCCCGGTGGGGAATACACTCCCCAACCCGAAGAGCCGTATATTGCAACGGATCTTTACAGCGGAATATATACTCCTGCCGATATAGAAAATGACACGCTTGTTTTTTATGCGTACCCTGCCGGGGGAGATAATCTTTCACTTAAAGTTTATATTAAAGGCCGTTACGACAACGTGAACAACGGTGAATTGCTTCACCCGGATGAGCAGAGTTATTTTCGTCCGGTGTTGTCGATAAACAATGAGTACATAATCACAATGTATCTCTATCGCGGAAGTGAACTTTGCGGCGGTGCTGTGCGCTTTTATATCACCTACCGCAATCAGCCTGCCGATGAAGACAATCCTGTTGTCGGCGAACATCCGCCGGTGATAACAACAAACCGCGACGGCGACGACAGTGTGATCACAAGCAGCCGTTTCCTGCTCAGAGTTGCTGCACGCACCTGGGAAGGCAATGTTATATACGCAAACCATATCGTTGTTACCCTTGACGGCGTTGTTCAAACAAATCCGACCGGCAGCACGGTGTTTGAATATCACCTTGTGCTGACTCCGCCGAATGTCGGAGACGACATCGACCATGTTGTTACGATACTTGCATGGGATGATGAAGGGAACTCAACTTTCCGAAAACTCATTCTGCCCTATCACCGCGTCGGTGAAGGAGATGAAAACGGAAGCATCCATATTTCAATAGATGCAACCACCCTCGGGCTCGGCATCATTATTGATGATGATTATACCGTTCATGAAGGCGAAAACGCTGCCGAAGTGCTGCTGCGCCTGTTCGAGGACTATGGCATTGAAGCGCAATTCAGCGGAACACCGAGGCTGAATTTCTATCTGCGGCGCATCGTGTGCGGCGATATTGCATACAGCGTTGATATTCCTCCGGAACTCTGGGAGCTGATACTCCGTGACGGCATAACTCTTACGGATCAGCATGACCGAGACAGCATCGGAGAATTCGACTTCACGCGGTGTTCCGGTTGGATGTACTGTATAAACGGCATGTACCCGGGAATCGGACTTTCCGAATACTACCCAATCAACGGTGACGAACTCTGTCTGCGGTTTACACTTGCTCTCGGCAAGGATATCGGCGGATATGACGCAACCGGTTCCGGCGGATCCGAAGGCTCACTTTCAAGTTATTGCGGGCTTTGGATTGACGGAGGATTCATTCAGCTTGAGCACGATTATGAAATCATTCAGCGTGTCGAACCCACTGACGATGAGGATGGTTTCATTGAGTACCGCTGCTCAAAATGCCATGACATTTACCGCGAAGTGCTTCCCGCAGGAAGTCAGGGCCAAAGCGCATTCATTCTTTCGCATACGCTTGTGCCGCAAATCTGCATCGGTACTGCGGGCTCACCCGAAAATTCCGGTTTAAAAAGAAAGGCGATAAATAATGACATTAAAGATTAAATCAATTCTGAGCCTGCTGCTTGCGTTTTTGCTCATATTCGCAGGATGCAGTGCAGCTCCGCATAAAGAACGAGTACAGCCTCCCATGTCCGAACGCATTCTTCAGATTGCGCAGGGCATGAAGAAACTTGCAGGAGTTGAAGAAGGCGACTGTCTGCTTAATGCGTCGGATGAATTCCCTGCCGGTTCTTCCGTTTGCGACTGGGCAGCCTTGGCATGCGCTGTCGGCGGTGCGGAGGATAGCTATACAGCCTACCTGCACGCGCTTGAAGCTTATGTAAAAAATAAACTCGGCGAAGATTCATCCCTCGGCAGAGCAACCGACTACCACCGAATTGCTCTTACGGTGCTCGCACTTGGCGGTGACCCGGCAGCATTTTCGGAGGATAAAAACGGAGAACCGGTGAATCTTATTGAGTTCGGAACCTACAACTACCCCGGCGAACTCGGCGCGCAAGGACTGAACGCATACATTTTTGCACTGATAACCCTTGATTCCGAAAGTTATACGGTTCCTGACGGAAGCAGGTATACCCGAACAGGCATCATTAAAGAAATTCTTGCTGCCGAAGAACCCGGCGGAGGGTTTGGGCTTGATAAAGGTACATTTGACATTGATATAACCGCAATGGCGCTTCAAGCTCTTGCCCCGTACTGCGGCAGCCAAAACGCGCTTTCCGTCGGTATATCCCCCGGCGAGATCTCCCGCACTGTTGACCGTGCATTGGCACGGCTTGCCGCTGTAATGAAAGAAAACTGCACATTCTGCTCGTATGGTGCAGAAAACACCGAGTCGACAGCTCAGGTTATTATTGCACTCTGTTCACTTGGTATCGACCCACGCACCGATGAACGTTTCATGCGCGGCGGTAAAAACATTGTTGACGGAATGCAGAGTTTTCTTCTTCCCGGCAGCGTGTACAGGCACTCTGTGAACGATTCGGAAGGAAACCTTATGTCCACGGAGCAGGCGATGCTTGCACATATCGCACTGTACAAAGCGGACAATAAGCTCGGCAGGCTGTATGATTTTTCAAAGCCTAAAGCCTGATATTGCCTGCACGACGATCAAATTAACTAATGCTAAACGGTGATTACAAATGCTGACAGACAACATTAAATCTGAAATCAAAAAAGTTATCGTCGGAAAGGACGAAATTATCGAAAAGGTTTTGACTGCAATTCTTGCGCAGGGACACATACTGCTGGAAGATGTTCCCGGCGTTGGAAAAACAAGCCTTGCACTTGCTTTTTCAAAGGCACTCGGACTTGACTGCAAACGTATTCAGTTCACACCGGACACAATGCCTTCCGATGTGACAGGCTTTTCGGTTTTCGAAAAATCAAATTCCGACTTTGTGTATAAGCCCGGAGCGGTTATGACAAATCTTCTTGTTGCAGATGAAATCAACCGCACCTCAAGCAAAACCCAATCCGCTCTGCTTGAAGCGATGGAGGAAGGAAAAGTTACAGTTGACGGAACAACCCATAAACTTCCGTCCCCGTTCATCGTTCTTGCAACCGAAAATCCGATCGGGTCGGCAGGAACGCAGCTGCTGCCCGTTTCTCAGCTGGACAGGTTCATGTTCAAACTGAGCATGGGTTATCCCGATATTAAAAGTCAAGTTGAGATACTGCGGGACAGACACCGTTCCGACCCGCTTGACGATGTAAAAGCCGTATGCTCAGCCAATGAACTGGTGCAAACAATCGACGTTGTTCGACAAACATTCATATGCGATGAAGTTTACGAATACATAGCCGAACTTGCCGAGCAGACGCGGCATCACGAATCGGTTCAGTTCGGAATCAGCCCCCGCGGTGCGTTGGCGGTGAGCCGTGCCGCAAAAGCATATGCTTATCTTTCCCGCCGCGACTATGTTACGGCGGACGATGTTGCCGCAGTTTTCCGCGATGTATGTGCACACAGACTTGTTCTGAACACAAAAGCGCGAATGCGCGGGTATACCGAAACGGATGTTGCCGATGAAATTGTTTCCGAACACAAAAAACCAGGAGTTAAGGATTTTAAACGCAGATGAAGCATAACCCCAAACCCGAAGAAAAGAAAGCAGCGGGGATCGATGATGATTTTGCAGTAAAAAAAGATTTTGCACAAAGCTGCACACTGCGGCGCATTGCAGCTGCTGTTCTGTATCTGTCGATTCTTTTCTGCTGCACAATCACAGCATTAAAGCTTCCGTCACTTGCTGTTTTGTTCCCGCTTGCAGCAGTGCTGCTTATTCCCCCGCTTTGCTTTGCGTTCAACTGTTTCGCCGCTTCGAAAGTTGAATTTGCCGTTAAAGCTTCTTCCTCCTGTCCCCGCGGGGAAAGCTGTCATTGTGAAATCGTTCTTCGCAATGACAGTATCATTCCGCTGCCGTTCGTGCGCTGTACTCTGATTTTGCTAAACAAGCTTAACGGAGAAAACCGCATTTCGGTCATTCGTTGCAGCGTCCCTGCACTTTCGGAAAGCCGAACCGGGTTTTCTGTAAAATCGATGCATTGCGGCAGCGTTTCACCGCAGATCCTGCGAACAGAGCTTACCGATTGCTTCGGACTGTTTTTTAAAAGAATACGCAGCAGCTCTTCCCTGCGAACGGATGCAAAATGCTTATTTATGCCGACAGTGTTCGATATTGACGCCATCAGAAACGATGCATTCTCTCATGATATAGACAGCAGCGATTATGCACCCGGCAAACGCGGTTCGGATCATTCCGAAGTTTTTCAACTCCGTCCGTACGAACAGGGTGATTCTTTAAAACAGGTGCATTGGAAGGCCTCCTGTAAATTCGATGACCTCATCGTGCGCGACGCAAGCTTTCCGATAGTACGTTCACTGCTTATCTGCATGGACGTATCCGGATGTACAGCCGCTGAATGCGATGCAATCAGTGACGTTGCAGTCTCTGTCTGTTCCGCACTGTCGGACTCCGGAACCGCATTTACAATTGCACGCCCGCAATGCGGCCAAATTGAGTTTATCGACGTGAATGCTTCCGATGAGCTTCCCTCTGCGGCCGAATGGCTTATCGAATGCGAACCCTCGGAAAGCGCCTTCGCAGCATATGTCAGGGAACGCGGCGCCTGCGGATATGGAAAAATCGTGTTTATCGGCAAAGAGTTCTCAGACTCTGCTGCGGAGTTTTGCGCCGGTGCGAACACAAAGCGGCTCCTCTGCCGTGCGGGCGACAACGGTACGTTTACGGCATTCTCTCCAGACAATTATGCGGAAGAACTGTCCGATGTTGACCTTTAAACCGGTTTCGTATTATAAAATTTGTGGTTGAGTTGAATGATTAAAAGAGAAAAAAGAGACGAATTGCATATTGAGCAGTCCAAAAGCGCATGTTGTCAAAGCTTCTGGGATTTTTCCAGAGCATTGCTCTGTTCGGTTATGTTCACACTCGGCTTCAACATCCTGCTGTTTTCGATTTTTAAGTCGCTCAGCGTTTCGGCGTTTACGGTTACTGCGGTTGAAGCACCGATAATCTGCGTGCTCATACTTCTTTTTCGCGGAAAGAGGGGAACCGTTGCAGTGTCTTTATACTGTGCCGCAGTTTTCCTGTTTTCCATACTCTTTTTTGGGAGCATACGCAGCGGACTTGATGCACTCACTAATGACTGCATTGCGCTCTTAATAAAGCTGACAGGAAAAATCCATCTCGACGTGCAATCCGAACCTGCCGATACATTGCCGTTCCTTATTCTGCTTTGCAGCATTATTTCAGCAGCATCAGCCAAACTGTTTTCTGCCGGAAGACGCATTGCTGCATACGCAGTTATTCTGTTCGGCACGGTACTTTCCGCAAGCGGCATTGCACAATCACCTGTCGGTGCGGTTTTAATAATTGCAAGCGGAATAACACATCTTGCTGCGGGAAGTCTCTCCGTTCCGCATTTTCAAAAAAAGGGCGCAAAGCTCACTTGTGCCGTCGTTCCGCTGCTTCTTGCTTCGGCAGTCTTACTGGGTTCTCTGCCCATGCGCAGTTTCTGTTCGAACAGCAGGCTGAATGCACTCAACAGCAGCCTCAGTATTTGGCTGCACCGTGCGGTTTACGATGAAACAACAAATTCCATGCCCGAGGGACGGCTCTCTCCCCTTCGCGCACGCAGTACTTCCGAAACCCCCGCAATTGCTGTAACATCCGAAACAATACAAAGCGGTTATTTTCGTGGAATGGTCGGAGAAGTTTACACCGGAACGAGCTGGGAATCGCTGCCGAACAAAGAACTTGCGAAATACAACGACTTGTTCTACTGGCTTCATTCCGACGGTTTTTTTGCCCAATCTCAATTGAGTTCCGCAGCAGCCGCTGTTGGAGCTGACGGCGGAAATGCATGCGCAAAAAGCAAAGTTGATATTGAACTGATTTCAGCATGCAGACGTTATTTATATCTTCCGTATAATGCTGCTGCGGGAAAACTTCTTGATGAAGACCGCATCGGAGATTCCGCATGTATTCGAAAGAACAATACTGGAAGAGTTTTCAGCATTGAATGCAGCTCCGTTCCGAGTGCGCCTCAGCTCCGCAGAATGCTGAAGGATACAAACGGGGATTCCGTTGAAAAGTACTTATCCGACGAACGCGCCTATGCTCAGTTTGTGTATGAAACAAGTTTGCTTCTCACTCCCGAAGCAACTGCTGCAATGGCCGAAATTTTCGGCGAAGCCCCGCCTGCGCTTGCCCTTTCGGATATTCTGCCGCTCGTTTTAAGCGCGCTGAAGGAAAACATTACCTATGATGAAACGGTCAAAACCGACTGCGGAACGAATGATTTTGCCGCATACGTTCTTCAGGTCGGTAAACGCGGATACAGCGTTCACTATGCAGCCTGTGCTGCCGTTATGCTGAGATATTTCGGCGTTCCGTCAAGGTATGTCGAAGGCTATTATATCAATGCCGAAACAGCTGCTGCACGGAGTGTTTCGGGGCGTGTTGTTCTGACCGAAGCGGATGCGCATGCATGGGCTGAATACTATCTCGACGGTATCGGATGGATCCCGTTTGAAACAACTCCGGGTTTTGAAGGAAGTGATTCGGCTTTTTCCGGTAATGACAGAAGGACTGACGATTCATCGGATCCTTCCGATAACACCGAAGCTCCGAACGAACCGGATTCTTCAGGCGACAGGGAGGATACTTATCAGAATGATAACCTTCCCGATATCCGCCTCGCGCGTCCGCAAAAGAATCTGAACAGAATTAACAGTACAAAGCTTGCAAAAGCACTGATTTTGGCATTCATTCCGATTCTGCTTCTGCTCACAGCGGCTCTGATTGTTTTTCTTGCAGTACGCCGCATCCGATTTCGACGAGCGTTCAAAAAAATGCTCAATGCCGAACCGAACGAAGCCATTGCACTTATGTTCGGCTACCTGAACATGTTCACGGCTGCATGCGGACTTGATATCAGCAAAATTGATTCCCGCTATTCCGAGCTCAACGCTGAAGCCGTGTTCAGCAACCATAAAATGACTGCTGAGCAAAAAGAAGATATGCAGACGTATATTGAATCAGAGGTTGACAAATACAGGAGTTCGCGCTCATTCTTCGGACAGCTGCGCGACAGATATATCGCCTGTGTTTATATATAAGTAAAAGCTGTATTCAATTCAGCTTATTACTAAATCATAAGGAGGTTTTTTAATGAAAAGAACAACACGACTCATTGCTGCAATGCTCTGCATCATGTTGGCATTCGGGTGCCTTGCTCCCGCATCTGCCGCTGCCGCAAAGCTGCTGCAAACCGGCGGAAGCTTTTATCTCACCGCTTCCACCGCAACTGCCACGATAATCGAACCCGTTCGGGTCGATTACGCTCACGGGCAAACTGTTAAAGAAGCTCTTCAAGCAAGCGGACACACGTTCAGCGGCATTGAAAGCGGCTTCATCACCGCAATTGACGGTGTCCAGGGTAATTTCGTCAGATTTTATGATTATGACGAATCAACCGGTGAATGCGGATACGATCTTGATGCGGCCGCTTCCGACATAACCGCAATAGGTTTTGCCGAAAATGAGGTTGCCTCAAAAGAAATGATTGCGCTTATAACACTTATGGGCGATTTCAATTATTCCGCCAACGGCGTTTTAAACTACCCCGCCGCAAAGACGGCCTATGCCGATGCACTGCGCGGCCTGCGCAATGCAAATGCGGAACAGGCGCAGGTGCTTTTCTCCGCGCTTGATTCCGCAATGCGGGATTATGCCGCATATCTCGAAGGCGACAAATACGACGTTGTTTTTAATGTTACTCAAAACGGTATTACAATTGAAAACCCCGTTATCACCATTACCGACGCTTACGGCAATGCGAGCATTTACAGCGGAACAACCGCCCAGGCTTATGCAGGTGTTTCAACCTATTCCGTTTCCGACGGCGGGCACAACCGCATTGAGGGCAGGGTGACCGTTTCTCCCGATGCCGAAAGCGGAGAGTACTCTGCTTCCGCAATCGATGCTGCACTTCCTTATGGCGAGTGGTTCGGAGACATAATCTTCCATGCCGACAGCGGCGCACTCGAGATGCTTTACGAACGCGAGCAGGATTACGTAACTCACACCGCAACCTACAAAGTTGAAGACACAAACCACGGCAATGTCTATATGTACCTTACGCGCGGCGCGGATCTTCCTTCAGACAGCGTTAAAACTTATGCCTGCTATGTTGACATCAACGGCAGGGATAATTCCGACGGAAGCGTTCCCGCAAACAACAAGGGTTGGGAAAGCCGCTATACAGTGCTCACGAACCTTTGGGAAAAAAACAGCATGACTGAGCGCAGCTTTGACATTGAAGCGCGTTATTATGTCGGTGAACAGACTCAGATACAGTCCTTTGAAATCAATCTTGAGCGCATTCCGACGCTTGCCGATCTTCAGGTTTTCGGCAGCGGCACACGGCTTCCTATAGAGTTTGCCCCCCTTACCGGCGAATACTCCCTCACTACCGTTGCCGAAAGCGTTGTTATCTCACCCTTCCCCGTTCTTTCCGATTACAGAATTCTCGTGAACGGCAATGATACGCAGCGCGAGGTTGTTCTCAAAGGTATCGGCGAAAGCACCGCTGTAGATGTTACGGTTGAATATACCGTGAATGCAGAAGAAAACATCACAAGAACATTTTCCTACACGCTGAACATTACGCGCCTTCAGGCGACCGACGTCAACGTCATTATCCCGGCCGGAACCGAAGCAGAAATTGTTAATGCCGCCGGCGGTGTGATTCAACCTTTGGTATGCGGTGAAGTTGTTGACGGTGTGTATGTCAACACATACGCTCTCACTCCGGGTGAAGAATATGACTGCATCGCAACAAAGAACCGATATTTTCACACTTCCGCAAGCTTCACGGCAGCGGAAGGCACTGATTTTACCGTTTCCGAACCCGAAAGCACGGACAAGCTCACAGCCGTCGGCGCATACACTGCGCGTAACGTCGGTAATGCAAATACCCGTGTTTATCCCCTCGACAGGGATTTTGTTTCCGCCGAACACGAATACATGTTCACCGTTTCGGATGCAAACTCCTCCTTCTTTATGAAGGCTACATGCAATGACGATGCGTATGAAATTCATGCATTGTATGACAAGCAGACTTCCATTGCTTTAACCAACGGTGTTCCCGTGGATAAGTTAATTAATTCAACGGTTGAAAGTGCTGCAGGTGCGGTTGCCTGCGGTCAGTTTGTTGCATCCAACTGCGGTTACGCAAATACGATGACACTCCGACTTACAAAGACCGTTGATTCGGTTGAATACTATCAGGAGTATACGTTCGTTGCGAGAAGAGCGTTGAGCCTCGGTACACTTTCGGCAAAAACCCAAGCGAACGGTATTGTGAACGATATTGTGCTACGCGATGAAAACGGCAGTATTGTTAAATATGACAGAGACAGAGCCGACTACTATGCAACTATTGCGTTGAGTATTCCCGAAGTTATTATTTCTGCTTCATTCAAGAGCACCGCGAGCGAAACTGCTCCCAACAAGGGCGGTTATTATCTGCTTGTAAACGGCGAACGTTTTGATGATCCGTCAAATGTCTCCGTTTCTCTTGATTCCGCGCTCAGCAGTGAAGACATCACCGTCACCATCTGCCACGAAGACGATGCCTCCGTGCAAAGCACCTATACGCTTCATCTTGCCAAGACAGCGCCCACACCGGTGCGCTTTGTAACGGAACCTGCGGATGCGATAACCTTCGTTATTTCAAACAGCACGAGCCTTTCCGTACCTAAAAACGAGGACGGCACCTACAGTCTTATCCCCGGTGAAAGTTATGCTTACACCGTTACAAAGGCCGGCTTTGCAGGCATTCATGAATCGAATTATATCCCTGTTCAGAGTGATGAAGTCATTGAAATCAATGCTGTTTTGACGGCTGCCGAACCGAATCCGAATCTTGACCCGAATCTTGACGCTCAGTGGCCTACTTTCCGCGCCAACCGGTTTAACAACGGCGTTGTTGACTACCCCATACCGACGATCGCCAACGACTCCGTGCTGTATTGGGCAACTCAGTTCGGCAGCGGTTACGGCTCAAATGCATGCAGCTGCCCCATCATTGTTGATGATTTTCTGTACGTCTATGCAGGAACCAATATCTACAAAATTGATAAAACGAGCGGTGAGGCACTTGTCACAAAGTCCATGGCGGCGAGTTCGAGTTTCGCGATTAATTCTCCCACCTATGCGGACGGCATGATATTTGTCGGACTGTCCAACGGCAGAATTCAGGCGTTCGATGCCGTCACTCTCGATTCTCTTTGGCTCTTCACGGATTCAAACGGCGGACAGCCGAACTGCCCGATCGTTTACCATGACGGCTATATTTACACCGGTTTTTGGAAGAGCGAAACAGGCGATGCAAGTTTCGTATGCGTTTCGGCAACTGACGAAGATCCCGATGTCGGCAACGAAACAAAGTATGCTTCCTGGAGATATGTTTCAAAGGGCGGCTTCTATTGGGCAGGCGCATATGTGTGCGATGAATTTGTTCTTATTGACACTGATGACGGCGAAAGCGGCTACACCGACGGCCACGCAAGGATAGTTTCGCTGAACCCAACCTCCGGTTCGGTTCTCGGCAGTATCACCCTTCCTCACCCCGGGGATGCACGCAGCAGCGTCACTTTCGTTCCCGATGAGGAAAACGGTACAAGCTCCGCCGGTACAGCTTATTTCACAACCAAGGGCGGCTATTTCTATGCTGTTCATGTTGAAGCGGACGGCAGCTTCACCGAGGGTTCGCTCAGCTTTGTAAAGCTGTTCAACTATGCGGATGACCCATCAAACCCCGCCATGAGTACCTGCACTCCGACGGTTTACAACGGCAGGGCCTATGTCGGTGTTTCCGGAACATCCCAATTCGGCGCATACTCCGGACACAACATCACGGTTATTGACCTTGAAAGCATGAGCATTGCATATACGGTACGCACAAAGGGTTATCCGCAGACAAGCGGCGTCCTTACCACTGCATATGCAGGTGATGACGACACTGTTTACGTCTATTTCTTTGATAACTTCACTCCCGGTATGCTTCGCGTCATTGCAGACAGACCCGGTCAGACCGAACCTTCCGCCGTCGTGCAGGAGGAATATCAAGGCACAACATACGATTGCGCTCCGGTTTTGTTCACTCCCGACGGGGCGCAGGCTCAGTATGCGATTTGCAGCCCGATTATCGATGCCGACGGAACCATTTATTTCAAAAACGATTCCGCTTACCTGATGGCAGTCGGAAGCGTTGTTGATCGCATTGAAATTGCCAAACTGCCTGATAAAACCGTCTATACCATCGGCGAAACCTTTGATCCGACGGGAATGCAGGTGCTTGCGCATTATGCAAACGGTACGGTGCGGGATATAACTGCCTATGCTGTTTATTCAACGGCTCCGTTGACTTCCGATGATAATATGTTCATCATTTCCCATCCCTCACTTATGTATCAGAACAGGGATGGTGTTCCCGGAACCGAGTACCACGCACCTGACGGCGTTATCAACCTTGTTATTAACGCAGCGCAGCCCACATTCACCGTCACCTATACCGTCAACGGTGAATTCTATGCAGAACAGACTTATGCAGCGGGCGATGCAGTCAATGCACCTGAGTACAATCCTGAAGAAGGATTTGTTTTCTTCGGTTGGGATGTTCCCGAAACCATGCCGGCAGAGAATATCACCATTGACGCAGCGCTTATGCTTCGCGGTGACGCAAACGGGAGCGGCAGCCTTGACACTGCCGATTCTCTGTTGATGCTTCGCATCGCTCTCGGAATCATTCCCGCAAACGAAACGGAACGCATCATCTGCGATATGGACGGCGACGGCGCAATCACATCCATTGACGCACTGCTCGTTTTCCGCAAAGCAATGGGCATTGAATAATCTGCTTTAACGCAGAAAAGACCACGCTTTATCCCGGCGGAACATCATCATGATGAGCTTTCGGGATAAAGCTCCGACAGAATTAAACGGACTGTGATTCATCTCCGGCCGTTTAAAATAAAACGAAAGGGAAAAGAAAATGAAAAAAATTCTGTCCTTCCTTCTTGCACTCGCACTTCTTATCGGAATCATCCCGATGAGTTTTGCAGGCGCAGCAACCTTAACTGATGCTGTGAAAAGCAATTACAGCATTGAAACAACCCTGTCTGACGGAATAATCCAGAAGACAGCAAAACGCACGTTCTTTGTTATTGCAAAGGACGGCGACGGCAACAAGGTCACTCCGACCGCAACTTTCAACGGCGATGCACTCTCCCCCACTTGGGACGATGCAACGCAGACGAGCTTCACTTTGAACTTTACTGTGGAAGGTGAAAACACCGTCGTTGTTTCCGCCGGCGATGCTGAGTTGACATACACTATTACCTATCAGCCCGCAGAAGACGGCGAATACGTCGGTCAGGCGATCTTCAGCATTGAAGCATTCTCCCTCGGTGAAGGCTACATCGTTGAACCCGTGCTTACCGATATTTATGCCGGTGACTGCGCTGCCGCGGTACTGTTGCGTGTGCTTAACCGCTTCGGATTCACCGAATCCCATACCGGCAGCGTTGAAGGCGGTTTCTATCTTGCAACCATTAAGGACGGCACGATTCCCAATATCCCCGTCTCTCCCGTCAACGCTCCCGCAGAGCTTGTTGATGCGCTTTCGTCTTGGGGCATAACGCTTGAAGATCGCTACAGTGAAAACGAACTCGGCGAATTCGACTATTGCTATGCTTCCGGCTGGATGTACTGTCTTAACAATGTGTTCCCCAATGTCGGCTTTTCAGATTCATATCTGTCCGACGGCGATGTTGTCCGCGTTCAGTTCACCGTTGCCTACGGCAGCGATATCGGCGGCGGTTATGCAATGGGCGGCAGTGACAACACATCCTTCTACCCCGTTGCAAACAAAGATAGGCTCAGTACGCTTATCGCAACGCTTAACGAACACGGCATCGAAATTCCGGACTCTGCCATGAATGCCGCAACCGCGATTTATGCAAGTCAGGAAGACGTAAATGCTGCCGCAGCGGTTCTGCAGCAGCTTGAAGACGAATATCAGCAGAATGCCCCCGTTCGCGATGTTATAGCAAAGATTTCCGCAATCGGAGAGGTGAGCCTTGAAAGCGCCTCTGCAATTGCGGAGGCAAGGCAGGCATATGATGCTCTGACTGTCGAACAGCAAGCCCTTGTCAGCAATTATGATGTTCTCACCGCGGCCGAAGAAACACTCCGCATCCTCATTGAAGAACTTCCCGTTTCGGCATCTTTCTCCGCACCCGAAATCACCGCGCTTTCCGGTCAGCAGGTCGAGATTCCCGTCACCGTCAGCGGCAAGTTCGAGGCGCACACTCTTGAAATGCATATCGGTTACGACAGCACAAAATTGACCGTTAATGAAGTTGTTCCCGGTGCAATTCTCGAAAACACTTCCATGAACGTTATCGACTTCACCACAACGCCCGGCACGATTTATGTCGGCGCACTCTGTGCGGACGCTCCCATGACGGGCAACGGCATAGATGAAAATGTTCTGCTCACCGTTAAGGCGACCGTAAACCCCGAGTTCTCCGGCACAACTCCTGTCAACGTTGATGTGAACAGATTTGTTAATCTTCCTGTCGGCGGCACAGTCACCGATATTGAGGTTCATACAACGAACGGTTCCGTGAACGCATCATTGCCCGAATACACGCTGACCTACACCGTCAACGGTGAGTTCTATGCCGAACAGACCTACGCTGTCGGTGCAGCAATCACTGTGCCCGAATACACCGTACCCGAAGGGTACACTTTCTCCGGTTGGGTTGTTCCCGAAACCATGCCTGCCGAAGACCTGACGGTTGACGCTGTGCTTTCAATCAATGTTTACACTGTTACATTCGTTGACGGACTCGACGGCTCCGCAATCGCCGAAGTCTCCGTTGAACACGGCAGCAATGTTACCGCGCCTGCTGCACCTGCACATGCTGGTTATATTTTCACCGGTTGGAACGGCAGCCTTGTCAACGTTACCGAAAACCGCACTGTCACCGCTGAATACAGCCTTCTCGGTGATGTTGACGGCGACGGTGTTGTAACTTCCGCCGACGCCCTCACCGTGCTTCGCATGTCCCTTGGGATTATTGCAACGCCCGTTTCCGGCAGCCTTGATTTCAGCATTTGCGATATTGACGGCAGCGGCGATATAACATCCGTTGATGCACTCCTGATAATTCGCAAAGCAATGCAGTCCGCATAACAGCATACGGTTAACCTGAAAACGTCTGCTGCATCGGCAAACAAAAAACAGGGACGGACAGTTCTTAACGACTGCCCGTCCCTGTTTGTATTTTAAAAAGTTATCTTATTAACCGATGGTCTGTTGTTAACTTATTGATTATTTTTTCCGTACGCGCCGTTTTTTTCCGGCAGGAACACTTGTGCCCATTGATTCCGCAAGCTTCTCGAACAACTCGCGCTGTTCCGATGTAAGCTTTTTGGGAATTTCAACGGTGACATTTACGTAAAGGTCACCCTTGCCGGGAAGGCGCAGCTTCTGTATGCCCTGCTCTCGCATACGGAATGTTGTTCCGCTTTGGGTTCCTTCGGGAATGGTATATTTCAACTCGCCTGAAAGAGTGGGAACAGTAACCTCGCCGCCGAGAACAGCGGTCGTTACGGGAATCGTAAGGTTTGTGTACAGGTTATAGCCGTCACGCACAAACTGTTTGTTGCTCTTCACGCGAATCGTCACAAGCAAATCGCCGTCCGGACCTCCGTTGTAACCCGCTTCACCTTTCCCGCCAAGGCGAATACTCTGCCCGTCATCAATGCCTGCGGGGATTGTAACAACAACCTTCATGGCGTTGCTCACTCTGCCCTTGCCGCGGCAGGTTTCGCAGGGCTGTTCAATAATCTTGCCCGTACCGCCGCAAGCATCACAGGGATGAACACTCTGCATCGTGCCCAGCATTGTATTTTGCTGAACTCGAATCTGGCCGGTGCCGTTGCAGCGTGTACAGTTTTTTTTGCTTGTTCCGGGTTTTGCTCCGCTGCCGCCGCATGTGGCGCATTTTTCTTCGCGTCTGTACGAAATTTCCTTTTTGCAGCCGAATGCCGCCTCTTCAAACGTTATCGTCAAAGAGTAGCGCAAATCCTCACCCTGCATCGGCGCGTCCGCACGCGCACTCCTGCTTCTTCCGCCGAAGCCGCCTCCGAACATTGAATTCAAAATATCGTCAAATCCTGTGAAGGAGCCCGTGAAGCCCGCACCCGAAAAGCCGTTGAAGCCGCCGCCGTAAGCACCCGCCGAAGGATCAAACGCCGCATGCCCGAACTGATCGTATTTCGCACGCTTGTCCTTATCGGAAAGGACTTCATATGCTTCGTTTGCTTCTTTAAATTTAACTTCCGCTTCTTTGTTGTTCGGATTCAGATCCGGGTGATACTTTTTTGCAAGTTTCCTGTAAGCGGATTTTATTTCGTCATCGCTCGCCGTTTTTTCAACGCCGAGAACCTCATAATAATCTCTTTTTTCTGCCATGGTGCTCCCCCATGAAATAATAATTCAACCTGCATTGCGTCCGAATCTCGACAGAAGCTTTCGGCAGCAATGCAAGCCTTCGGGGCTCGACAGAAGCTGCCGCGCCCCTACGTTTGGTTTGTTCATTTTGTTCCGCCGCCAATGCTTTATTATATGCATCTGCGGCGGAACAGTTTTTCTTTGAACGGCACCTGCCTGAATCATCCGCCGCACCGCCGTTTATTATCAGAGTAATCGGGATCAGTTGTCGACAACTTCGTAGTCCGCATCAACAACGCCGTCATCGTTGCCGTTGCTGCTGTTGCTGCCGCCGTTGTTGCCGCTCGCTGCGCCCGCGTTGGGATCAAAGCCCGCCGCACCGCCGTTCTGCTGAGCCTGCTGCTGATAAATCTTGCCGAAAACTTCATAGGATACCTCCGTCAGCTTTTCGGTTGCAGCTTTGATAGCCTCGGAATCGCTGCCGTTAAGAGCAGATTTAACATTTTCAACTTCGGCATTGATTCTGGACTTGTCGCTCTCTGCAATCTTGTCACCGAGTTCCTTCATGGTCTTTTCGGTTTCATATACCAGAGTGTCGGCATGGTTGCGGGTTTCAACTTCATCCTTGCGCTTCTTATCCTCGTTTGCAAACTGCTCAGCCTCTTTGACTGCGCGGTTGATTTCATCCTCGGACAGGTTGGTGGAGGCAGTGATGGTGATGTTCTGTTCATTGCCCGTGCCGAGATCCTTTGCGGTTACATGAACGATGCCGTTTGCATCGATATCAAAGCTGACTTCGATCTGAGGCACACCCCTGGGAGCGGGTGCAATACCGGTAAGCTGGAACTTGCCGAGGCTCTTGTTGTACTGTGCCATCTCACGCTCGCCCTGAAGAACATGGATTTCAACGCTGGTCTGGCCGTCCGCCGCAGTTGAGAATACCTGGCTCTTCTTGGTGGGGATGGTGGTGTTGCGGTCAATAAGCTTCGTGAATACGCCGCCGAGGGTCTCAATGCCGAGGCTCAAGGGCGTTACGTCGAGAAGAAGAACGTCTTTGACTTCGCCGCCGAGGACACCGCCCTGAATTGCAGCACCGATTGCAACACATTCATCGGGGTTAATGCCCTTGAAGGGTTCTTTGCCGGTGATGTTCTTTACAAGATCCTGAACTGCGGGAACACGGGTTGAACCGCCGACGAGGATAACCTTATCAATCTGAGAAGTTTTAAGACCCGCATCATGCAATGCCTGCTGTACGCAAGTTTTTGTTTTGTCGAGCAAATCGGAGATAAGCTCGTTGAACTTTGCACGTGTGATGTTCATATCGAGATGAACGGGGCCGTTTGCATCCATCGTGATGAAGGGAAGATTGACGTTTGCGGAAGCCATGCCGGAAAGCTCAATCTTTGCCTTCTCTGCTGCTTCTTTAAGCCTCTGCTTCGCCATGCGGTCGTTGCGAAGGTCAATGCCGTGGGACTTTTTAAATTCCTCTGCAATATAGTTGATAAGACGATCGTCGAAATCATCGCCGCCGAGACGGTTGTTGCCGGCAGTTGCAAGAACTTCAAACACGCCGTCGCCGATTTCGAGGATGGAAACATCGAACGTGCCGCCGCCAAGGTCGTAAATCAGGATCTTCTGGTTGTTTTCCTTATCCATACCATATGCAAGAGCCGCCGCAGTGGGTTCGTTGATGATACGGAGAACATTAAGACCTGCAATCTTGCCTGCGTCCTTGGTTGCCTGACGCTGACTGTCGGAGAAATAAGCAGGAACTGTAATAACAGCATCAGTGACTTTTTCGCCGAGATAAGCTTCCGCATCCTGTTTCAGCTTCTGAAGAATCATTGCGGAAATTTCCTGCGGAGTATAGGACTTGCCTTCGATGGTGCGGCGGTAATCGCTGCCCATTTCACGCTTAATGCTGCTTACGGTGTTGTCGGGGTTGGTGATAGCCTGACGCTTTGCAACCTGACCCACCATACGCTCGCCATTTTTGAACGCAACAACAGAGGGAGTTGTGCGGGAGCCTTCGGGATTGGGGATAACAACGGGTTCGCCGCCTTCAAGGACAGCAACACAGGAATTGGTCGTACCAAGGTCGATACCGATAATCTTTGACATAATAATTTACCTTTCTTTCCGGCGGAAAATAACGGTTCATGTTTTGATATGATTGCCGCCGTCCGCCGCGGCGTCAACGGTGCTGACAGAATCCGCACCGACCGCGATGGGTTTGGGATTTTAAATTTATTTCATCCCCGGTTAAGGGGTGATTTTTGCTTTTGATTGACTGATGCAGTTCCGCTTTAAGACACGGAACGCATGTGTCCGGGTTCTGTGCTCAGGATTTGACTTTCACCATCGTGTGGCGGATTATCTTACCCTTTACACGGTAGCCTTTTTGAAGAACGGCTGTTATTGTTCCGCTTTCGGCATCGCTGTCATCTTCATCACGCATGACTGCATCATGCATATTCGGATCAAAGACGCCTTCGGCTTCTATTTCCTCAAGTCCGCTCTTTTTGAGGCAGTCGAGAAGCTGTTTTTGAATCTGTTCCATGCCTTTTGAAAAGGGTGAACCGTCGGATGTTGCGAGGGCACGCTCGAAATTATCAAGCACCGGAAGGATATTTTTTATAGTTTCGCGGATGCCGTCATCGTAACTTTCGGCACGCACCGATGCGTTGCGCTTGCGAAAATTGTTGAATTCCGCCTGGATACGCTGAGCATCTCCGATTGCCTCGTCCGCGCTTTTCTTCAAAGTTTCGATTTCGGCATTCATGCGCTCTATTTCGGCTTTTGCGCGTTCAAATTCATCCTTTGAAAGCGTCACACCGCCGTTGTCCTCTGAATTTTCCGCTCGGTTTTCTGCGGAATTCTGTTCAACGGTTTCGTGTGCTTCTGCGGGCATCTTTTCATCCTGCTGAACGGGTTTCTTTTTGTCCTTTGCCATAACTTCCTCCGTGACGCGGGCATTGCTGCCGTTGTCCTTCATTATTCTGCTGCCTGTTGCGGCTATTCATTCTTTTTGAGCATATCACTCAAAACATTGCTCAGATTTTCGCTCACGCATTTAAGCACCGCAACAACCTTGCCGTAATCCATTCTTGTCGGGCCGATAACACCCATTGAACCCGCCTGCTCGTTGCCGACACGATAATTTACCGTGACAACGGAGCAATCTTTGAGTTCGGGGTTATCGTTCTCGGTTCCGATGCGCACTGTCAGCTCAACGCCGTCCTTGTTTTGAGTGAACACCTGTTGAATGCAGCTGCCGTTTTCAACCTCTGACAGAAACGACTTTGCTTTTGCAACATCGGAGTATTCGGGATAATCCAGCATATTTGCCGCACCGACAACCTCGACCTCCTGCTTGTTCAGGCTGTTTGTGAGAGGTTGAAGCATTGCCGCAACCGTTTCAGCCTGTTCACCGATCTCCTCCTTCAGAAGAGGAAGCAGCGTATTCTGCGCATCGGTAAGTTTGTAACCTGCGAGTCGCTCGTTCATCAGTTCCGCAAGTTGTTCAATGCTGCGCGGAGTCACTCCCGCCGGAACCGAAAGCATTCTGCTTGAAGTCGCCCCGTTGTTGGTGACAATAACGGCTAATGCCTTTCCGTCCGTTACGGGAATCAGACTGATACGCTTAAACCTTGCGTTTTTTATCTGCGGGGTTTGAACAACAGAAGTATATTTCGTGATGCCCGAAAGCATTCTTGCCGTTTCACGAATCACTTCGCCGACCTCGTTAACGCGTGTGTTCAGATGACATCTGATGTATTCCGCTTCTTCATCGGTCAGCTTTGCTCTGTCCATAATGGAGTTCACGTAGAGTCTGTAAGCTTTTTCGCTCGGAATCCTGCCCGCACTCGTGTGCGGCTGTTCAAGAAAACCGAGCTCCGTAAGGTCGCTCATCTCGTTGCGAATCGTTGCGGGTGAAAGCTCGATATCGTCACGCTTTGACAAAGTTCTTGAGCCGACCGGCGAAGCCGTGAGAATATAGTCATCAACGATCGCTTGAAGTATGCGCATCTTGCGAACATCCAAAACTTCCGTCATATTCTCACACTCCTCTGAATCATCGTCGCCCCTTTGGGGCATCTCATCGGGAAGCACCTGTTGTTAGCACTCATTCCCTTTGAGTGCTAACATTATAGCTCCATCCCTTGTCTCTGTCAACAGTTTTTTTCGCTTAGTGAAAAATATATTATTTTGAGGTTGAAATTCTGTCTCCCAAAGTCTAAAATACAAACACTGCCGACACACATCGGCCGACCGTGTCGTCCGCAATAACAGTTTCGGCATTAAACAAGGAATTTTATCTATGGAAATTAAAGGAATACAAAAGGTCACTCTGCTCGATTACCCGGGCAGGGTCGCGTGCACTGTTTTCACGGGCGGGTGCAATTTTCGCTGCCCGTTCTGTCAAAATTCGGATCTTGTGATCAGTCCTGCGTTGACTCCCACAATTGCAGGTGAAGAAATTTTCAGTTTTCTTCGCAAGCGGCGCGGTTTGCTTGATGCAATATGCATATCAGGAGGCGAACCGCTGCTTCAGCCGGACATCGCCGAATTCATAATGCGCTGCCGCGAAATGGGCTATCTCGTGAAACTTGATACAAACGGCTCCTTTCCCGATTTGCTGCAAAGACTTATTGATGCCAAGCTTCTCAATTACATTGCGATGGATATCAAAACCGCCCCCGAGCGTTACAGCGTTTTAACCGGTGTTCGGAATATCGATATCGGCCCGGTGCTTGCAAGCGTTGATATTATAAGAAACAGCGGTGTTGAGCATGAGTTTCGGACAACAGTTGTCAACGAGCTTCATTCCCCCGCCGATTTCGAGCGCATCGGTCAGTGGCTTAAAGGCGAAGAACGTTATTTCCTTCAATTGTTTGTCGATTCCGGTGCACTCATCGGCACCGGACTTTCCCCTGCAAGCGAAGGGAAAATGCGCGAATACCTTTCAATCGTTCAAAAATATATCCCCACCGCGAAGCTGCGCGGAATATAAACGCCGGTTGCTTTTCTTCTCCGGATATTCGATGCATCAATTTGTATTGACTTGTCTGCAGCTGCGTGATATACTTTATGCGGAGTTTATGATACTCCGCATAAATATCGGAGGCTACTAATATGAAAGTATGTACCAACTGTCACCTGAGTTTTCCCGACTCTGCCTCGCACTGCACTCAGTGCGGCGCACCGCTGACCACGGTTGCAGACCAACCGCCGGTTTACTCCGGAGATCCTCTTGACCACACGGCGGAATTTGACCCCGCTGACATTTCCGCAAACAAGGTGTTCGCGCTCATTCCATATCTTATGGGATGGGTCGGCGTGATTATCACTCTGCTTGCATCAAGCAGTTCACCGTATGCCGGTTTTCATGTGCGCCAGGCACTGAAGATTCAAATCGCCGCGCTGCTTTCGCTCGTGCTCCTTATCATCCCATTTCTCGGGTGGGTCGCTGCCTTTGCTTGTAAAATTATTGCTATTGTTATCAACCTTATCTGCTTCTTCCGTGTTTGCAGCGGCAAAGCAATCGAAGCACCTATCGTTTCAAGCTTCAAATTTCTAAAATAAGCTTTTAATCGGCTTTCAAATGTTCCGACTGATTATGCAAGCGGAGATTTAAAGCTTATCCGAAGTCAGTAAGAAAAGGGTTCCACGGACGCAATTCCGCGGAACCCTTGTTCAATTCATATTACTTTGTTTATGTGATTGATGTTTAAATCAGCCCGGAGGCCACTGCATGCTTCTTCCGCCGAGAATATGCCAGTGCAGATGCTTAACGCTCTGCTGGCCGTCTTCACCGGTGTTGATAACAACCCTGAAGCCCTTTTCGGCGATGCCGAGTTCAACTGCAAGTTTCTTTACAATCTCCTGCATATACGCAAATGTTTCGGAATCGCATTCAAGAATATCGGCAAAATGCTTTTTGGGAATCAGCAGCACATGCACCGGCGCCTGCGGATCAATATCGCGAAAAGCAAGCACGCGCTCATCTTCATACACCTTTGTTGAGGGTATTTCACCCGCAGCAATTTTACAAAAGATACAATTCTCCATTCATGTCCTCCTTGATGTATTTTATTTTAACGTCCGCAAATGTGTTGGGCGTTATTGCGCTGTTTATTCTGACCGCTGCATATGTATCCGTGCAGCCGTATGAAACGTTATCGACGCATTTTTCTATCAAAACGTTCACTGTTTCTCCAACGTATTGTTCAAGGTATTCGTGTTCCGATTCCCTGCCGACAGCAATAAGCTCACCTGCTCTGCGGCTTTTTTCGGCATTTGACAGCTGACCCGGCATTGCATCCGCCTTTGTTCCGCTTCGCCTTGAGTACGGGAAGATATGAACTTTCGCAAAACCCACTTTGCGCATGAATTCGATTGTTTCAAGATGTTCCTCTTCCGTTTCGCCCGGAAAACCCGCAATAATATCGGTTGTAACGGCTGTTTCGCCGCCGAACGCCCTGCGCAGTTTTTGGCATAATTCAAAATACTGCCCGCTCGTGTATCCGCGCCGCATTCGTTCAAGCACCGTGTCCGAACCGCTTTGCAGTGAAAGATGGAACTGCCTGCATATGCGTTTATTATCTGCAAGTTCGGCAATTATTTCATCCGTCATCATATGCGGTTCAAGCGAACCGAAGCGAATACGTTTTATATTGTTCAGTCCGTCAAAGCAGCGCACGGCATCGCGTATATCCGTACCGCTGCGTAAATCCCTGCCATAGCTCATCAGATGAATTCCCGTCAGCACAACCTCGGAAAATCCTTCGTTGTTAAGCTTTTCGGCTTCGGCACGAACGGACTCAATCGAGCGCGAACGTAATCCGCCGCGTGCATACGGAATTGCACAATAAGTGCAGAACATGTTGCATCCGTCCTGAATTTTGAGATAGGCGCGTGTGCGTCCCTCATGAACGGCACTCATTTCTTCAAATTCGTGTTCATGCATAACATCTCTGACAAGGATTTTTGCTCCGCCGGCTGCATTCCCGCTGCATTCCGAGTTTTCGGGTTGTTCGAATTTTTTCATACCGCCGCAGCAATCGCACAATTCTTTTTCTCCGCAATTGCATTTTTCGCTTTTCGGTTCATTTTCCCGTCCTTCAGCAATGCTTTTTACAAGTTCGACAACGCGGTTCTTGTCCGCACTTCCGAGCACAGCGTAAACACCCTCCAGTTTTGCCGCCGCTTCCGGGCTTCGCTGCGCAAAGCAGCCTGCCGCAATAAGTTTTGCATTCGGGTTCAGTTTATGCGCTTTTGAAAGCATTTGGCGTGATTTTCTGTCCGCAATATTCGTAACGGTGCATGTGTTGACAATGCAGACATCAGCCTCGGCCGGGTTCTCCGTGATTTCAAATCCCGCCTGAGTTAAGAGCTCCGCCATGGCATCACTCTCGTATTGGTTCACTCGACAGCCGAGTGTAATAAAGCAGCAGCGCATCATCCCTCCAGCTCATACATGAGCATTGCAAGCATTGCCATTCCTGCGGTTTCCGTTCGCAAAATCCTTTTACCGAGTGATACGGATTTTGCCGCAGGACTGTTTTTAAGGACAGATTCAACTTCTGTCGGTTCAAAACCGCCCTCGGGCCCGATAATTATTGCAATATCGTTCCCGCCTTCGTCGGATTTGCCTTTTTCTTCACCGAACGCCTTTCTCAAAGCCTGTTTCAGAGTCGTTTTTTCCTCATCCTCGTATGCTATAAGCACGGCGTCAAATCCCGAAAAATCACATTCATTCAAATTTTGAACGGGGCCGACCTTCGGAATTCGCCCGCGCCCGGACTGCTTTGCCGCCTCCTGTGCAACCCGATTGAATCGTAAAAGTTTTGACTCCTTTGCTTCAGGTTTCACAACGCAGCGTTTTGAATAAACAGGCTGAATTGCAAATATGCCGAGTTCAACACATTTTTGAATTATCAGCTCAAGCTTTCCCGCTTTCGGCAGGCATTGGAACAGCGTTACACGATTCAAAGGCTCCGACGGGCACGGTGCATCGGAAATTGCTTCAAGCCGTACCTCACCCTTGTTCTCGTTCAAAATACGTGCAGTCATTTCCCTGCCGGTTCCGTTGATAAGCAAAAGTTCATCGCCCGGTTTCATTCGAAGCACCGTCATGATGTGTTTTGCTTCCTCGCCGTCAAGGACAATTTCCATTCCGACGGTCAGTTTTTTATCAGTAAAAAATCTTCTCATAAGCCGATTCAGCTTTCACCGTTTTATATCCGGACGTTCGCAGCGCTGCTGCACCTGTACTAAGTATTGCTTACGATATTTTCGCCGCAAGCACTGCACGCCAGTCTTCGCCGCTGCATATTTCAACAGCTTCAAGTCCGTTCGCCTTCAGGGCATCAAGCACCTCATCCAGCCTGTCCGCAATTATTCCGGAGGCAATGAGCTTTCCGCCCGGTTTCATAAGCTGCGGAATTACGGGTGCAAACGCGATAATGACGTTTGCAACAATGTTTGCAAGCACAATATCGTACTGCCTTCCGGAAATATCGTCTCGGAATTTTTCATCGGAAAGAATATCTCCGATTCTGATGAAGTAGCCTGACATATCAATTCCGTTCAGCTCGGCGTTTTCGGCAGCAACGCGCGCCGCGACCGGATCAATATCAATTGCATAGGTTTCTTTCGCTCCCATCAGGGAAGCGGCAATCGAAAGTATTCCGCTGCCGCAGCCGAGATCGGCAACAAGATCACCGTTCTTAATGTTTTTTTCAAGCAATTCAAGACACATGCGCGTTGTGTGGTGAGTTCCCGTTCCGAAAGCCATTCCGGGGTCAATTTTCAGAACCGCACGTGTGTTCCCCTCCGGGATTTTTTCCCATGAAGGACAGACCAGCAGCTTTTCGCCGACAGGCATCGGTTTGAAATACGCTTTCCAATTATTCGCCCAGTCCTCTTCATCCACGCTGCGCACTTCGATTTTTAACGAACCCATATCAATGCCGATTTCGCTGCGCATACTGTCCAATTCCGCAATCGAATTTCGCACCGCCTGCTCCACTGCGGCATTCTCGGGAACATCGGAAACATAAGCCTGTACGGAAGGCTGTTTTCCCATTGCGGCCTCATCCGCATAATCCCAGTATTTTTCACACGAATGCAGCAGCGCGTCAATCTCCTCATCGCCCTGAACTATGTTAACCTGGGTAATCCCGAGCATATCAAGCCGTGCAAGAATTATCTCTGTTCCTTCCTCGGTTGTATATATTGTTATTTCTTTCCATTTCATAATCGGTTTTCCTTTAAGTTTTGTTCAATATTCCGAAAATCGGCATAATGTTCCTGCAGCCGAACAAACACGGACAGCCAGCAAACACATAAGCCAAACTGCCCTGTATCCGCATTTTCCGTTCCTTATTAAGTTCATTATAACATTGCCGCACCGTTTTGAAAAGAACGAATTCGCTGCTTTTCGGCATTCGTCATTGAATCGCATCCTCCGAATTCCTTTTGACCCAGTTCTCCGTGAAGCGCATAAATGCTGCGCATGCAGGCGAACCCGTGCCGATTGAACGTTCCGCGATTCCGATCGTTCTTGTGCAGGCAGGTTCAAGCTCGACCGCCGCACGGTTTCCGCCTATGCCCTTGAGTATCAGCTCCGGGACAATGGTCATCCCGAGTCCGCCTTCCGCCATTGCAACGGCGGCATAGTCGTCGCTTACGCTGTATTTTACACGCGGCCGTACACCGGCCGTGCGGAGAATTCTTCCGATATCATAGTTCGATCCCTCTCCCGGGATAATGAAATCAATGTCGGATATTGCTTCAAGCGGAAGGGTCTTACAGCCGGACGGCAGAAGTTTCGGGGGTACAAGCGCAAGCATCCTGTCAACGCACAGCGGGACAAACTTTAATTCCTTGCGCATCGTCCCGCTCATAAATCCGCAGTCAACCTCTTCGGCAATTATCATATCCTCTATGGTTTTGTATGTTCCGACTGATACATCAATAGAAATATTCGGATACTCATTGCTGAACTCCGCTATGATTTTCGGCAGCCAACAGACGGCAACGCTTGAAAAAGCACCAACACGCACTTTACCCATGCGTACCCCCTTTATCTCCGCCGCTATCTGTTTCAGCATATCATCTCTGTTCACAACCTCGCGCAGCGTTTGCAGTATCCGCTCCCCCTCCTGCGTCAGTGAAACGCCCGTTTTGCTTCGCCGCAGCAGTTGAAAGCCGAATTCCTGTTCAAGAGCCGATACTATGTGACTGATTCCTGACTGAGTATAACCCAGCTGCTCCGCTGCCGCAGTCAGATTGCCTATTTTTGCAACGCGGATGAAAACCCTGTAGTTATCAATGTTCATGCCTTTACCCTTCCGTTTCCGCAGCAAACGCCCTTCCGCCGCGATCCATTCGGTTTTCTTATGGATATGATAACAAACATTCAGTTTAATTGCAATCCTTTTTGTTGTATAGTATCGAATTGTGCAAAGGTGAATGATTCGGTGCGGATTAATCCGTCCGCTCGCTGCACCTCAGGCATAATACAGCTTCCCCGAAAGGAAATCACATGGAAAACGCACAGCAGCCCGTTCGGAATAAAAACGGAAAAACCCAAAAACTCCCCAAATCCAGAATTTCATTTTGGGTCACTCCGATAGTATTCCTCATCTTCTTCATCGGTCTTTTTACCTTGTTTGCAATCCCCATGGGGCTTTCGAACATGCTCAGCACAGTAATGAATACCGCATTCGCTCTTTTGACCGATACATGTCTTTACATCATGGCGATCGCAGTCATCATGGGTGCAGTTTCCGCACTGCTCACGGAGTTCGGTGTTGTTGCAATGCTCAATCACCTGCTTTCCCCGCTTATGAAGCCTATATACGGCCTGCCCGGTGCTGCCGCTCTCGGCATAGTCACAACTTATCTTTCCGACAATCCTGCAATTCTTTCTCTCGCGGAAGATCACGGTTTTCGCAAGTACTTCAAGAAATATCAGCTTTACGGCCTGACTAACCTCGGCACGGCATTCGGAATGGGGCTTATTGTTTCCACGTTCATGCTCGGTCTCGGCAATATTCAGGGCGGCAACGTTGTGTCCGCAATTCTCATCGGCAACCTCGGTGCAATCATCGGCAGTGTCGTAAGCACAAGGCTGATGCTCATGCAAACAAAAAAAATCTTCGGCACAGAGGAATACGTCGAGGATTCCGCTATTGACCCCTCCGAACAGTCTTCAGGCGGTGTTCGCAAAAAACAAAGTCTCGGCATGCGCATTCTGACTGCTGCACTCGACGGCGGCAAGAGCGGCGTTGACATCGGACTCAGCATCATTCCCGGCGTGCTTGTTATCTGCACCATCGTTATGATGCTTACAAAAGGTGCCCCCGAAGGCGGTGTGTACACGGGCGCGGCTTACGAAGGCATTTCTCTGCTCCCCCGCGCAGCGAATGCAATCAAGTTCATTTTGCAGCCTCTGTTCGGGTTTTCCTCCACCGATGCAATAGCTGTCCCCATTACGGCGCTCGGTTCCGCCGGCGCAGCAACCGGAATCGTCAAAGAGCTTGCGGAAGCGGGTTCGGTCACGGCACATGATATTGCGGTCTTCACTTCCATGTGCATGTGCTGGAGCGGCTACCTCAGCACTCATGCCTCAATGATGCAGTCCCTCAAGCGTCCCGACCTGACCGGAAAAGCAATTGCGAGCCACACCATCGGCGGTCTCGCTGCGGGTGTTGCGGCAAACTGGCTCTTTAAACTGTTTGCGCTGATATTCTGAAAAAACAAACTTTGTTTTTTCGTCGCAGGCAATTAAATTCGAGCGGAATTTGTGACCCACGGTCATTGAGTTCCGCTCTTTTTGTTTAACCGCACCGCAAACAGAGCAAATTCTGCATTGTTTTATATATAAAACTCGGTTTTTCATTTAATTGCAATGCTTTTTTCTGCGGCGTCAAGCGTATCGGACAAAAAAATTCAAAATATACGAAAAAAGGGGTTGACATATCCGTACTCAAGTGCTAAAATACACATCGTTCGCGAGAGAACAGTGTTCGAAAGAGCGGACGACAACCGAATATCTGGGTGTAGCGCAGTTTGGTAGCGTGCTTGAATGGGGTTCAAGAGGCCGGAAGTTCGAATCTTCTCACCCAGACCATTAAAGAGTCGATTTTGTCGGCTCTTTTTTCTGTTTATGAACGGTATTCAAAATTTTTTACACAGATTTCAAAAATAATATCTTGAAAATCGGGAAGAATATGATAAAATAAAGCCGATTTTTAAGGATGAAAGGAAACCGACAATGGAATATACACATGAGGTGAACAATATGTGCTTCGTCCGCAAGGGCGCGGTGCATGATCCTGCTCCCATTCCCGAAGAGGGCAATTGGGTTAAAGCAAAACAAATTTCCGACATCAGCGGCTTCACGCACGGTGTCGGTTGGTGTGCGCCGCAGCAGGGCGCATGTAAGCTCACGCTGAACATCAAGAACGGCATTATTGAAGAAGCTCTTATCGAGACCATCGGATGCAGCGGCATGACTCATTCCGCCGCAATGGCCGCCGAGATCCTTGCCGGCAAAACGATTCTTGAAGCTCTCAATACCGACCTTGTCTGTGATGCTATCAACACCGCCATGCGCGAGTTGTTTTTGCAGATAGTTTACGGACGCAGCCAAAGTGCGTTTTCCCAGGACGGACTTGCAATCGGAGCCGGGCTTGAAGACCTTGGCAAAGGGCTCCGCAGCATGATCGGCACGACTTACAGCACACGCGAAAAAGGCGCAAGATATCTTGAATTGACCGAAGGCTATGTCACAAAGCTTGCTCTTGATGCAAATGATGAGATAATCGGTTATCAGTTTGTCAACCTCGGCAAAATGATGGAAGCCATAGGCAAAGGCGCGACGCCGAACGAAGCCTACGAAAAGTTCCTGAGCACCTACGGCAGATTCAACGAAGCTGCAAAGGTTATCGACCCAAGAAAAGAATGAAATGAGGTGCCGTTATGATTAATTTTGAAGGATATTCCAGAAGGATCGACAAGATTAACTCCGTTCTCGGTGAATACGGGATCGAGAGCCTTGAAGCGGCGCAGCAGATTGTTTCCGATAAGGGAATCGATGTCCGTTCAATCGTGCTCGGAATTCAGCCCATTGCTTTTGAAAATGCAGTTTGGGCATACACCGTCGGTGCTGCGATCGCAATCAAGGCAGGCGCAAAAAATGCAGCCGAAGCCGCAGAGTACATCGGAAAGGGTCTTCAGGCGTTCTGTATCCCCGGTTCGGTTGCGGACCAGCGCAAAGTCGGCCTCGGCCACGGCAATCTCGGTGCAATGCTGCTGAACGAAAACACAAAGTGCTTTGCATTTCTCGCAGGCCACGAGAGTTTTGCCGCTGCCGAAGGTGCAATCGGAATTGCAAAAACCGCAAACAAGGTTCGCAAGACTCCGCTTAAGGTCATCCTTAACGGACTCGGCAAAGATGCCGCTTACATTATCTCCCGCATCAACGGCTTCACCTTTGTTGAAACAAACTATGATTACTACACCGGCGAGCTTCATATCGTCAGCGAAAAAGCATTCAGCAGCGGTGAACGCAGCGCAGTTCGCTGTTACGGTGCGGACGATGTAAACGAAGGCGTTGCAATAATGAAGTTTGAGGATGTTGATGTTTCCATCACCGGCAATTCAACCAACCCCACCCGCTTCCAGCACCCCGTTGCAGGCACTTACAAAAAACTCTGCGTTGAAAACGGCAAAAAGTATTTTTCCGTTGCTTCCGGCGGCGGCACGGGCAGAACACTTCACCCCGACAACATGGCGGCAGGTCCTGCCAGCTACGGTCTGACCGATACTATGGGACGTATGCACTCCGATGCTCAGTTTGCGGGCAGCAGCTCCGTTCCCGCGCATGTTGAAATGATGGGGCTTATCGGCATGGGCAACAACCCCATGGTTGGCGCAACCGTTGCAGTTGCGGTTGCAGTCGAGGAAGCAGCAAAATAATACCGCCTTTCGACATATGGTTTTTCCCGAATTCATTTTCGGACAGCGCACCGATTCCCGGCAAACGTCTTAGGAATCGGTGCTTTTGTTCTTTACGGCTGCATGTGCCGCTTGTTTGGATGCCGATAATAAAAAACTTTCCCGCTTAATGCAGAATGAATAACCGTGAAGGTGTTCCATTATTTGATTCAATGTGGTATAATATGCCTGTATTGAAGCGGCATCATAATATCGAGAGTATTATTTGCCTTAAAAAGTTGAGAAATGGCTGAATAATCTGTTTTGGATAAAATCGTTTCCGTATTTATTCGAAAACAATCTCAGCCGTCACTTGCTTAACAGCACATATTCAGGAGGAAATTATATGGAAAATGTAAAAGTGGCTCTTTGGGGCTTCGGCGCAATGGGTTCCGGCATTGCAAAGGTTCTTTTAAGAAAAAAAGGTGTTGACATCGTTGGTGTATGCGACATCCATCCCGCACGCGTCGGCAGGAGCATCTATGAACTGCTCGAAATCGACCGCGGTTCCCGCGATGATGTTCTTGTTAACCCCAAAATTGAAGAAGTTGTCCACGACGGCAACTGCGATATCTGCGTTATTGCAACCGATTCCTTTACCCGCAAGGCATTCAACAAAATTAAGTTTGTTGTTGAGCAGAATGTAAATGTTGTTTCCACTGCGGAAGAAATGAGCTTCCCCATGGCACAGGAACCCGAGCTTTCCGCCGAAATGGACAAGCTTGCAAAGGAACACGGCGTTTCCATCCTCGGCACCGGCATTAACCCCGGCCTTATGATGGATCTTCTTGCAATTTGCCTCAGCGGCTGCATGACAGATGTTGAAAAGGTCACCTGCCGCAGGGTCAACAGCCTGTCTCCCTTCGGTCCCGCCGTTATGGAAGAGCAGGGTGTCGGTCTCAGCGTTAACGACTTCAACACAGGTGTTGAAAACGGAACTCTTGCGGGTCACGTCGGCTTTGCGGAATCCGTCGGCATGATCGCAAGAGCTCTCGGTTGGAAGATCGACAAATTCGAACAGCAAATGTCTGCAATCGTAACCAGCGTCGACAGAAAATCCCCTTACGGCTATGCAAAAGCAGGCGATGTTGCGGGCGTTAATATGACCGGCCAGGGTTATGTTGACGGTGAAGTCAAAATCGATATGGTTCATCCGCAGCAAATCGAGCCCGAAATGGAAGGCACCCATACCGGTGACTACATCGTGCTTGAGGGCTCTCCCGAGGTTAACATGAGCGTCCGTCCCGAAGTTGACGGCGGCATCGGCACCATTGCCATGGTCGTAAACATGATTCCTCACGTTATCAATGCACGCCCCGGCCTCAAGACCATGCTTGATCTCCCCGTTCCCCACGCGATCATGGGCGATTTCAGGGATTATATCGAAAAATAATAATTTATAGGCTTTACTCGGTTTTATGCGTCTCCCCGCCGCACTCCCGTTAAAGCAGAGAGATTCAAAAACCGCTCAAAATGATTCGGAGGTTTTTATGGCAAAGAAAGGCGATTGGGTTCAGATTCACAACATCGTTCTGACCCCGGAAGAACGTTCGAGCGCATTGCCCGAGGATACGAAATCTCACCCCCTTGAAATGTGGGTAAAAGGCTATTTGCAGCAGGACGAAGCGCAAGTCGGCGATGAAGTCGAAGTCATTACCCGCACCGGCCGTCATGCGACGGGCAAACTCGTGAACGAAGCTCCTTATTTTGAGCATAATTTCGGCTTTCTGATTCCCGAAGTTCTCAAAATCGGCGATATGGTTCGCGAAATCACTTTCGGAGGTAACGAATGATGAAAGACAACAGCTATGCGGCAATTATGGCGCGGAAGAACGAAATCATTCGCAACTCCGTCGGCATGGATTACGAAAGTTTTGAAAAACCCGGCATCGGCTTTGACTACGAAGCAATGATGGCCGCAACCGGTTATACCCTGCCCGAGCTGCAGCGCGTTCAGGCTCTGTTCAGCGTCGGCAATACGCCGCTCATCGAGCTGCGCAATCTCACCGCACTCGCAAGGAAGTGCGCTCCCGCCGGCAAGGGCGCAAGGATTTTCATCAAGGACGAAGCAACCAACCCCAGCGGCAGCTTTAAAGCAAGGCGTTCCTGCACAAGCGTTTATCAGGCAAAAAAGCTTGGTTACAAGGGCGTTGTCACCGCAACCAGCGGCAATTACGGCGCAGCGGTTGCATGCCATGCCGCAATGGCGGGACTTAAATGCATCGTTGTTCAGGAGTGCTACGACAGCCGCGGAGTAGGTCAGCCGGAAATCATTGAAAAAGCACGCAAATGCGAAGCTCTCGGTGCAGAAGTTGTCCAGCTCACCGTCGGTCCCGAGCTTTTCAGCACGGTTCTCCGCCTGCTTGAAGAAACAGGCTATTTCAACGCTTCCCTCTACACCCCGTTCGGCATTGCCGGTGTTGAAACTCTGGGTTATGAAATCGCTCAGCAGTTCCGTGCAAAGTTTGATCGTGATCCCGATGTTGTTGTCTGCACCAATGCGGGCGGCGGCAATCTCACCGGCACTGCACGCGGTCTGCGCAAAGCCGACTGTCATGCAAAAGTTATCGGTGCAAGCGTCAACCTCACCGGCCTGCACATGGCAAGCGATGCTCAGTTCAACAAAAAGAGTTTCACAACCGGGCACACAGGCTTCGGCGTTCCGTTCTGCGTAAACCCTGACCGTTCCGATGTTCCGCGCAGTGCGGCACGTCCCCTCCGCTACATGGACAGGTATGTTACCGTTTCTCAGGGCAGCGTATTCTTCATCACCGAAACTCTCGCTTCCCTCGAAGGTCTTGAAAAGGGACCCGCAGGCAACACCGCTCTTGCAGCAGCATTCCGTCTTGCACAGGAAATGGATGAAGATCAGTGCATCGTTGTGCAGGAGACCGAATACACCGGCGCAGGCAAGCATATCAATCCCCAGCTTTCGTTTGCAAGGCAGAACGGCATCGACATCCACTTCGGCGACCCCAAGGATGAGATACCCGGCAAAAACATCATTCTGCCCGCACATCCGAGCCTTATCAGGGTTGATGACGTTGACCTTGACCGCGTTCGCAGGTCCAATATCAAGAATGCCGTCGGAACGCACAAGGATGAGCTTACCGATGACGACATTCGCTACCTTGTTGAAGAAACCAACAGCAGCGAAGAATTTGTCCGCAGCGTTATAGCCGGACTGTAATTCGAGTCACAGCGGCATTAACATTTTTAATGCCGCATAGACCGAACCCCCCATGCGGTGCGTCGGATTTCCGCTTTTCGGCTCATTCACGCACCGCATATCCCCCATGGTTGAAACATTATCTGCAAAAGGGAGAATATATGAAAAGAACCGATGATTTCCAGGAACGCAGAGCTCATCTTGCAAATCTGACCGATGATCAACTTGAAGCAAGATTTTGGGAGCTTGCAAACAAGCTCGTTGACCCCCTTCTTAAAATGGGTTACGAGTACACCTCACCCGCCGTTGAACGTTCCGTTCTGCTGCGCATGGGGTTTTCTTCCATCGAAGCAAAAGCCATTGTTGACGGCTGCATTGAACATAACCTCATTGCGCACGGCGCAGGCAACGTGATTTACCGCCTTGCAAAAGCGCAGAACTCCGAAATCCGCCCGGCAGGGCTCGCACTTGCCGACGGCAAGCTTTGGGATGAAGCTGAAAAACTTTTTGACGGAGGCAACAACTGATGAGCGACTATAAACTTTCCCCCGATAAACCCATTGACGTTGCCGAGATCCTCAAAGATCTTGAAAACTACCGTCCCCGCCGCAGGGGCTGGACGTGGCGCAAACCCGTTGAAAACCTGCATATGGGACCCTTTGTTTACCATGACTGCACCGAACCGCTCAAGTCGAGCGTTCCCCTGCCCCCCGCACACTATTTTGAAAACATCGACCCGCAGCCCGCGCCTGTTATCACGACAGAAATCGCATCCGGCCGCTTTGAGGATGATATTCGCAGAATGCGTATGGCAGCGCACCACGGCGCAGATCACATAATGGTTATCCGCACGGCCGGACAGAGCCACTTTGACGGACTTATCGAAGGCACACCTCAAGGCATGGGCGGCGTTCCCATTACGCGCAAGCAGGTTCGTGCACAGCGCAAGGCACTCGACATGATCGAGGATGAAGTCGGAAGACCCATCAACTACCACAGCTATGTTTCCGGCGTTGCAGGCCCCGATATTGCTGTTATGTTTGCGGAAGAAGGCGTAAACGGCGTTCACCAGGACCCGCAATACAACGTCATCTACCGCAACATCAATATGATTCGTTCGTTTGTTGATGCGTGCGAAAGCAAGAAGCTTATCGCATGGGCCGGCATGGCGCAGATTGACGGCGCACACAATGCAAACGCAACCGCACGTGAAGCATGGAAAGTCATGCCCGAGCTTATGGTTCAGCACGGTATCAATGCAATTTTCTCTGCGCGCGTCGGCATTAACAAAAAGAACATCTGCCTGTCCACCGTTCCCCCGACGGCAACCCCCGCGCCCTGCGTATACATGGATCTTCCTTATGCGGTTGCTCTCCGCGATCTGTTCCATGAATACCGTATGCGCGCTCAGATGAACACAAAATATATTGAGTCCAGTACCCGTGAAGCAACCGTCACCCACGTTCTGAACATGTTCATCTCCAAGCTCACCAGTGCGGATATCCAGAGCACGATCACGCCCGATGAGGGCCGCAACGTACCGTGGCATATTTACAATATCGAAGCATGCGACACCGCGAAGCAGACTCTCGTCGGTCTCGACGGCCTTATGGAAATGGTCGAGCTGAAAGACAGCGGTTATTTGCGCGAAAAAGCACGCGAGCTGAAGGAAAGAGCGATCCTCTTCATGGAAGAAATGCTTGAACTCGGCGGCTATTTCAACGCCGTTGAAGAAGGCTTCTTCGTTGACAGCGGCATTTACCCCGAGCGCAACGGCGACGGCATTGCAAGAAAAATCGACGGCGGCATCGGTGCCGGAACAATTTTCAAGCGCGAAGCTGACTACATGGCTCCCGTCACCGCACACTACGGCTACAACAACGTTGAGCAGTACAATCCCGATTTTGTCGACAATCCCTCCGCACTCATCGGCGGCTGCACGCTTGAATGTCCCGAAAAGATCATCTATATTGATGAATTGGACGAAACCGACAACTGCCATGTCCGTATGGAAGAAGTCAAAGATTTCGTTGCAGGCGGCAAGCAGATTCGTCCTGAAATGGAATGGCTTGCAGACGGTACTGTCATGCTCACCATGTTCTTCCCCGCACCCAAGCCCATTGCGGAAGCGGCTGCACTTGAATGTGCAAAGCGCATGAATCTTGTCGAATGCGAAGTTATCAGCCGTGAAATCATGCATTCGCAGGAAGGCACCCGCATCGAAGTCAAGGGCAAAGTTCCGTTCGCAATCGATGTTGATTCCCTTGTCATTCCCAAGGAACCCGATGTTCTGAGCGATGACGTTATCCGTGCCGATATCGAACGTCGTCCGATGAAGGTCGTTGCCGCAACCGTCGGTGAAGACGAGCACTCTGTCGGTCTTCGTGAGATCATCGACATTAAGCACGGCGGTATTGAAAAATACGGCATCGAAGTGCATTACCTCGGCACATCCTGCCCGCCCGAAAAACTCGTTAACGCAGCAGTCGAGCTGAATGCAGATGCCATCATGGCATCCACCATCATCAGCCATGACGACATTCACTACAAGAATATCGCCAAAATCGATGCTATTGCGCGTGAAATGGGTATCCGCGATAAGATTATCTTCATCGCAGGCGGCACCCAGGTCACTCCCGAACTTGCGCGCAAGGCTGGAGCGGATGAAGGCTTCGGCAGGGGCAGCCGCGGTGTCCATAATGCAACCTTCCTTGTTAAACGCAGGTGGGAAATGGAAAAAGCGGCAGCCGAAAAGGCCGACAGCGAAAACAAATAACATTACGCGGGAACACTCCTGACGTTCTCGGTATATGCTGACACAAAGGGGGACGGTCAATCAAGTTGCCATCCCCCGAAGTTTTGTTTTTGCGGTTTCTCCGCAGAAACGTGCAAATTTCAGATACTATATGTTTATTGATATTCTTGTTGCCGAAATCGGCTCAACAACAACGCTTGTAAACGCCTTTAACGGCATTGAAACCGATACGCCGCGTTTTATCGGGCAGGGACAGGCTCCGACAAGCGTCCTTGCAGGTGATGTTCGCATCGGTCTGACCGAAGCAGTAAATGACCTTGCAAAGAATCTCGGAGCGCAAAACATTGAATACGGAAAAATGTTCGCAACGTCCAGTGCTGCGGGCGGATTGCGCATGTGCGTACACGGACTTGTTTATGATATGACCGTGAAGGCCGCTCAGGCGGCGGCTCTCGGTGCAGGTGCAATCATCAAACTTGCAACAGCGGGCAAACTGAGTGAATTCGACATTGACGATATTAAAGCAATCGACCCAAACCTTATCCTGCTTGCCGGCGGAACGGATTACGGCGAACGCGAAACGGCTGTTTATAACGCAAAGCTCATTGCCGCTTCCGGTTTGAAGGCCCCCGTTATTTACGGCGGAAATATTCAGAATCGCCGCATTATTGAGGATGTTTTTTCAAGAGCAGGCATCCCGGTTTATATAACAGAAAACGTCTATCCGAAACTCGATCTTTTGAACATCGAGCCCGCACGCAAGATTATTCACGCCGTGTTTGAGGAACACATCATTAAGGCTTCCGGCATGGAGCATATCCGCGATATGGTTACGGGCAACATAATCCCCACTCCCGGCGCTGTTATGGAGGCGGCACAGCTTCTGTACAACGATATCGGCGACCTTGCCGTTATTGATATCGGCGGTGCAACCACGGATGTTCATTCCGTCACAAAAGGTTCCGATGAAATTGCAGTCATGCAGACAACACCCGAGCCTTTTGCAAAGCGTACCGTTGAGGGTGATCTCGGCCTTTTCGTGAATGCAAAAAACCTTGTTGATATGTTGGGCAGTGATAAGCTTTCCGCCGAACTCGGCATTAATACTGCCGAAGTGATGAGCAGATATTGCCCGATTCCAAACACTCCGGAGCAATTCAAGCTTACCGAAAGGCTTTGTCTGGCAGCGGGTCTTACGGCGATTGAACGTCATGCCGGCGCACTCCGATATATTTACACTCCGCGCGGAAGGCAAACAATTGCGGAAGGCAAGGATCTTTCAATGCTCAAATATCTTGTCGGCACAGGCGGTGCATTGACAAGGCTTCCGAATCGTGAACAAATAATGCGCAAGCTTGCGGACTGCAATTCCGGCGGGATGATGCTCTATCCAAAACCCGGCAGGCTGAAGCTGCTGTACGATAATCATTATATAATGGCTTCCCTCGGAGTGCTTTCGAAGGAGTATCCCGACGCTGCGCTGAACTTGCTCAAGCAGAGCATCGGCGAAAGCAACCTTTAACTTTTTTTGCTGCGGGTTAAAACTCAAACATCAAAAACGGCTGCAAAACTTGAGGTAATAATATGAATCCGAAACTGATAATAAACCTGTTCAAACTGCGTACGAACCTTGACAGACTGGTTGACCGCTGTCACGCTGTCGGTATTAAAACCGCGATTGTCACGAAAGTCTTCTGCGCCGATGAACGTATCTGCAGAATGATTTCAGAAAGCGAAGCGGATGCTTTTGCTGATTCGCGCGTGCAGAACCTTGCCGCAATTGCGGAGCTTCATTCCGATAAACCGACTCAGCTGCTTCGCATTTCAATGCAGAGCGAGGTCGAAGATGTCGTCCGCTATGCCGACATTTCAATGCAGAGCGAAAAAGAAACCATTCGACTTATCGGCAGTGCTGCAAAAAAGCTCGGCAAAGTGCATAAGATTATTCTTATGGTCGATATGGGCGACTTGCGGGAGGGCATTTTCAACACGGATGAAGCGCAGATTTTCTCCGCAGCGGAAGCAATTCTTGCCGAACCTGCACTTGAATTCCACGGAATCGGTGTTAACCTTACCTGCTACGGCGGCATCATTCCCGATGAAACGAATCTCGGCGGACTGCTTGCAATTGCAGACAAGCTGCGCAAAAGGTATTCTGTCCCCCTTCCCATCGTCTCGGGCGGTAATTCCTCAATGCTCACAATGCTGGAGGAAAATCGTATCCCGGAAGGCATCACCCAGCTTCGTCTCGGCGAAAGTTTCGTCCTCGGCAACAATACCGAAAGCGGTAAGCCCGTCGAATGGCTGAATACAGATTGCTTTACCCTTGAAGCAGAGCTTGTCGAAGTTCAGCGCAAACCCAGCAAACCTATCGGAACAAGCGGTCTTAATGCATTCGGTGAACGTGTCACTTTTGAAGATCGCGGTGAAATGATTCGAGGCATTCTTGCAATCGGAAGGCAGGATGTGAACCCCGACGGACTCGCCCCGCTTGACCCCGATGTTGAGATTATCGGTGCAAGCAGTGACCACTTAATCGTCAACCTCACCAACTGCAAAAAATACAAAGTCGGCGACACGCTGAGGTTCATTCCCGATTACGGTGCATTGCTGAAACTGACAACGAGTAAATATGTCCACAGAGAGTATGCGGAGCAATAAGCGCTCTGCCCCTTTGCTGCGAATGTGCGATATTCAATCGTGATACATAAGGTTAAAAGGCGGTGAATTATTATGGCATTCATTAAGATTAACAGTATTCTCAAAAAAAGAGGACAAAACGAGGTTCGCATTATCCCCGCAGCTGTTAACGGTGCAAGGATCAAGGTGCTTGTCGGCAGCTGTGCACATTGCGCAAAGCTTCGCGACAACGTTGTTGCCGCAATGAAGCAGGCGAATATCCCGGAAACCGAGCTTGAAACCATAAGTGATCTTGTGAAAATCACCCGAATGGGCATTATCACAACGCCCGCACTCATCGTTGACGGCAAACTGCTTTGCTGCGGAAAAGTTCTGAGTGTTGAGGAACTGCTGCCGCTGCTGAAACAGAACAGCGAGCCGAAAGCGGAATAGTTTCATTTCGATAACATTTGGAAACAGCCGCCGACTTCCATGCCGGCGGCTGAAAATTTTGTTTCCGCATTTAGTTATTTAAGCATTTAAATTTACGCTGCCGATCGGGCATTTGCAGGCGCGTTAAGTCTGAACGGGCATTCAAATCTATTCTGTTGCCTTTTTTAAACGTGCAAGCAACTCGTCATCGTTCATCAAATGAGCATTTTCTATGAGCTCAATGCCCATCTCTTCCGCACGTCTGCGGAACGGATCCATTTCCCTTCCTGAACCCATCTTGCCAAGATAGGTTGCTGCAATGATTTTTTTTGCATATATGCTTCCAAACCTGTCTGCAACCGTGTTAAGTTTGTATAATTCATTTGAATCCACTGCGCCGTTTTTACATGAAACAAACACCGGGATCACGCCGCGCATAAGCATAACATCAATCTCATTTTCGGTGTTTATGTCACAATAATCCGTTGATTCATCATAAAAATTCCATCGGCGGACAGAAGAACCGTGATTGCTCCAAACGATTGTTACACCGCTTGCCGCATCGTTATAGTATTGGTTCCCGTCATCGTCAAGTGCGGAATTCGCAAGCAACAGCATCTTGATTTCAAGCACACTTCCCGCTTTTGCAAGGCAGCGTTTAATCTGCGCGTTTTTATAGCGAAACGCAAGCAGTCCCGAGTCAACGCGGAGTTTTTCAATGATACCGCGCCTTCCGAGTTCTTCCGCCAATCGGCATACGCGGTTGAGCTTTTCCGTACAATTAGGGATGTGCTCCTCAGCATAGCGGAACGTCAGAAAAAAGTCCAACGGATCATCATCCTGCATTTTATAATGCGACAGCAGTTCGAGTGCATTCAGATTCATGTTCCACTGTGCAGGATCTGTTCTGCATAAATCCCACATTGAATTAACATCTTCGGCAAAATCATCGGAAAGAGACATTCGGTATGTTCCGTCACCCAGCACACTGTTGCTGTAGCGCAGTTTTCCTCCGTGCAGGACAATATCATCCACTATTGAAAGCTTTGGGTTTGTGTTGTTGAATACCTTATTATTGTTATCGCAGTCCTGAACCGCTCCTGTCCGAACATTATAGTGATGCAGCTCAATATGACGTCCTCCGTTCTTTGCATATCTTTCTGCAACGATTCCGGCAGCAACAAGCAGAAGATCCTCTCCTCCGGTGAGGTCAATAGAAAAATCTCCGGGTTCCGACTCAATTATGCCGCATAAACCCGAAACGGCATTTGTCAGGTTATTTCTGTCAACGGGCACGCAGCTTATCTCGATATCAAGGCCATGTGCCGCTGCAACCCGTTTCAAGATGCGTCCGTGTTCGCTCATATCACTGCTGCCGCCCGCAAGAATAACCTTATTCGGGCGCATCGACAGACAGCTTATTATATTTTCTACCGGGGTTCTGTCAAAAAATTCAATAACGGTCATTCCGAATACTTTGTCCTCCGTGAATTGCTTATACTGGTGTAAGCATTTATACATTTCATCAAGAAATTATGCCGCGCAGCCCTTCCGCACAGAAACCTTTCTTCAGATACTGCAAATCATGCCCACAGTGTTTTGCGAAAAAGTTCAATTCCGTATCCCCTTTTCGCAAAACTAACTCAAACCCGAATTATCCTTAGTATGACCGATTCAGCCTTAAAACTCACCGTGCGGCATCCTTAATCGGTGTCGCTTCGTTCCCGTTTTCTGATGATAAGGCGAATCGGGGTTGCCTTGATTTCAAATGATTTGCGAATGTAGTTTTCAAGATAGCGCCTGTATGAAAAATGCATGAGCTCCGGTTCATTCACAAAAATAATAAATGTCGGCGGCTTGATGCCGGCTTGGGTGGAATAATACACACGCAGACGTCTTCCTGCATTCACGGGCGGTTCATTCATTGTGACTGCTTCGCTGATTATGTCGTTCAGCTTGCCCGTTGATATGCGGGTGCAGTTCTGCTCATATGCAAACTCCGCAAGCTCCATAACTTTGTTGACGCGCTGTCCCGTTTTTGCAGATATGAACAACATCGGAACATAGCTCATGAACGCAAGATCAACAAGCATTTTCTTCTTGAATTTCTCGGCTGTATAGGTATCTTTTTCGATAAGATCCCACTTGTTGACAATGAGTACGGAAGCCTTTCCTTCCTCGTGTACATAGCCGGCAATGCGCACGTCCTGTTCGCTCAGTCCGCGTTCCGCATCAACAACAATGAGCGCAATATCACAGCGGCGAATGGCTGCAAGCGAGCGGATAACACTGTAACGCTCAACGGTTTCATCTTCAACAGAACGCTTGCGGCGTATACCCGCAGTGTCTATCAAAGTGTACTCCTTATCGTTCCATGTAAACGGTGAATCGATCGCATCCCGCGTTGTGCCCGGAACGTTGCTGACGATCGTCCTTTCGTGTCCGAGAAGTGCATTTACAAGGCTGGATTTACCAACGTTCGGCCTGCCCACAATTGCAATGCTCGTGTTATCGTTTTCACTTTCCTCTTCAATATGCGGGAAATACGAAACAATTTCATCAAGCATATCGCCGAGACCCAATCCCTGTTCGGCGGAAATTGTTATCGGACTGCCTATACCGAGAGTATAGAAGTCATAGACGGCATCTTCATATTTCGGATGATCAATTTTGTTTACGACCGTCACGATCGGTTTTTTGCTGCGGCGGAGCATATCCGCAACATCCTCATCCGCTGCTGTAAGCCCCGATTTGCCGTCAAGAAGGAAAACTATGACCTGCGCCGTTTCAATTGCAAGCTCTGCCTGCCGACGCATTTGTTTTGCAATTATATCCTCGCTTTCCGGCTCAATGCCGCCGGTATCAATAAGCGTGAACCTGTAATTCAGCCACTCCGCATCCGCGTAAATGCGGTCACGTGTCACGCCCGGAGTATCCTCAACTATCGCTATGCGTTTCCCCGCTATTTTGTTAAAAAGTGTGGATTTGCCGACATTCGGCCTTCCCACTATTGCCACCAAGGGTTTCATTATTTATGCGTTCCTTTCAATCAGGTTAATTATATCGTCAATAAAATCATAGCCGTCGTCCGCGCTGACGCGCCAAATCGGTTTTTGGAGGGCAGCCGCAAGTTCGTCAGTGCACATTCCGTCAAGAAAAACAACGTCATTCTCTCTCAGCATCGTGTGCGGTATCAGCAAAGCCTCTCCGTTCAAACAGTCTTTGCATTGCTTAATTATATCTCCCGCCGTAACCAATCCCGTGACCGTGACGGTGTTGCCGAAAAAATCGTTAACAACGGGGTGCACATTGATTTTTATATTGTATGGCAGAAGTTTTTTGAAAAGCCTGCTCATGTGCGGCGCGATGGAGACCCCGCTCACGGAATCAAACTCACGCATTCGGGGCGCAGTCGGTAAATCTTCCAGTGCATTCATAAAGTCGTGTTCGAACCGTCTGAACAGTCCGACGCCGTTTTCTATCTGTTCAAAATCACCGCATTCCTCAAACGTCGGAAGCTCCTGACCGGCCGCAAGGTACATCTCGTCCGATGCATATACAAAGTCCGAAAGCCCATGATTCTTTTTAAACTCATCGATAAGTTTGATGGCAGCGGATGCACTTTCCGCAGTTGTCGGCTGAATCTCTGCAAGTCCCTGCCTATGTGCAGTGAGTCCAACAGGAACCACAGCCACGGAACGGCATTCCGGGCGGAGAGCAAAAAGGTCATTCAATGTTTGCTTCAGCACATCCCCGTCATTGTAGCCGGGACAAAGCACAATCTGACAGTTGAATGCAAGTCCTTCTTCGTGCAGACGCGTAAGCCGTGAAAGAATGTTTTCGGAATTTGGGCTCCGCATCATGCGTTTACGCACTGCGCCGTCCGTTGCATGAACGGAAACATAGAGCGGTGAAACGCGGCGGGCAATCATACGTTCAAACTCTCTGTCGCTGACATTTGTAAGCGTGACATAATTGCCCATTATCAGCGACAGTCGCCAGTCATCGTCCTTGAAATACAGCGTTTTTCTGTTGCCGCGCGGCATCTGATCGATAAAGCAGAATATGCAATGGTTTGCACACTGCCGTACCGGACTCATGAGACTTGTTTCAAAGTTCAGTCCGAGCGGCTCATATTCTTCCTTAGTGAGCGAAATTTTGAATTCTTTCTGCTGTTTGCCGCATTGAGCGCCGTCCGCACAGAGTGTTAATTCAATGCTTTCTTCGGCAGCAAGACGTTCATAATCGATAATATCAACAACCGGCAAATCATTTATGCAGGTGAGGTACATGCCGGCGCAGACACCCGCACAAGCCGCAGGAGAGCCCGGGTCAACTCCGATTATCTTATGTTTCATAGAAAGCATCCTCCCTGCCGACTCAATATTAATGCGCAGCCGCGCATTTGCGCTCAAAAAACCTCCGGATAACGCGTTTTGCAGAAAAAATACCCCTTATCGGAAGAATTCCGCAGGCATTTTTTCCTCAAAAGCCTTATCCAAAGTTTCATTTGAATTATACCATATAAAGCAGCATTTAGCAAATATCGCAGCCGAATACCCCCGGAGCATATCATAATGCGCAGCCGCAGCGATATAAGTCTGTTTAATCTGCACTCGCGATCATATCGCTACACCTCGTATCTGAAATCTATCGGCTTATAGACTTCATATGTGTAATAATCTTGTTTTTCCTGAGAAAGAACTTTTCCGTTGCTTTCGATCAGTGTGTATTTCTTTGCTGCACCGTTATCATCGAGCTCAAAGCGGTATCTTACCACATTATTGATTTTGTAGCCATCAAACCTACCGAAGCTCGCAACTCCACCGAACCCTTCTTCGAGCCTTCGCATAACAACATCAACATGATGACTGTCAATGTATTCGTACTCTTCGGAAGTAAAACTCGGCTCCCAAAAGATATTCACAGTTTTAATTGTAACGTTATAAAGATGAAAATACTTTTTTAAATAACCATTTTCACAAATCGCAATCGAACCCGAATTGCTATTAGCACAATCCATTTGATAACGCAAGCCAATCTCAATACCGTTTTCTCGCTTTATAAATTCATATTCCCGAGGAATAAGCACACCGTTTTTTGCTTCGTCCAAAAACGACGGAAATGCTTTTTGGTAATCGGATACATCGAATTTCGATGTAATATCCTCTATTCTGTCTGCCCATTCATCGTACTCTTCGGCTGTAATTAATTTACCGTTTTTATCAAACCCGTATCTGTATGTTGGAATCTTTGTTCTCGGCTTTGTTTTTAGCAGACGGCCTCTCGTCACGTTGCCGATAACCGTATCAAGAACACGACTGGGACAAAAATAGCCGCGCGGCAAGTAAACACTTCCCGATCCATATTTTACTGCTGTCACATTTTCCTTTACAGACTTAAAAGTTTCCCATCGATTCGGGTAGTTTTCGATAATCATGGAAATCAGTCTCTCGCGCCATTCGGTTATTTTGTTGTCACTTAACATAAGTTTTCTCCTTTCACAGTCCATTTAAATGTTTCATTCATCATTTTCAGCTTCGCCGAACCGAACGCTGCTGCATGCCACCCGCAGTTTGTCGCCGGACGAAAACTCAATCAAAACTTCTATATAGTCGTCTTTAGATTTTAGTTTGCAAAATTTATATTCAGGTTTCATATTTTCAAACAGCCTTTGCACAAGATGCGATTTCTTTCCGTTTAATATGCTCAACGAAAAAACATACGGCGATGCACCCCAATACTCGCAGTTGGACATCTCCGTTCCGATCACGTCAACGCAGGTAATGCGGATTCTCTTGAGTTCAGCGTGTTCAAATGATTCGCTGCTATCAAAGTCGGGTGGTACGACAAACGGCCACTCCGGTTTGACCACTGTTTCAAGTCGATTATGTACACGATCAAAAACAAAACTTTCGAAGCAGGCATCGTGCAGACTGATATTGTTCACTTCATGGATATTTTCGTTGTTTATTACCATAGTACTCCTCAAAAATACAAAAACACACAGCTCGGGCACACATCAACACGTTACGACTCGTATCCGGCGTTTGTCAGTCCGCAGCTTGTTTATTGATTGACCGAGGCCGTTTCTTCTTACTGCCCGTGAGTTTAAGTATATTTTATAGCACAGCTGCCGCTGCTGTCAATGAGTTTTGCAGCATTTTTCGCAAGCGTAGTGTCCCGGGCTTCAAATCATACAGTCCCAGTTCTTTCATCAACGTGCATATCCCGCATTTTCTGCAGCATCCTCACAGTTAGTGTATGCTAACTCGGTTGCTTTTAAAAAAAGCATTGTCGCAGAGTTCCTTTTTCAAAGCAAACGCTGATTTCAGGATGCTTTCCGACAAGCATAGTTACTCAGCTCTTTAAGTATACAAAGCACGGCCTGTCCGGTTCTACCTTAAAGCTGTTCTTTGTGTACTCTGTCACGCATGTTACAACATATATAGCTTCAACTTGTCAAGAGCGATTGAGCCTGCTTTCAAGATTTCACCCCTGCCGAGCACCTTCTCGGGCACATGTTCGAGAAGGTGCGGCGGGTTTGGGGGGCGAAAAAAACGGTAAAATATATTTAAATCGAGCTTTGAAATATATTTTTCTTTTTGTGTCGAAAACGGGCTGTTTTCTGCTCTGTGTCATCTTTCAAGGCCTGAAAACGGTGCGAAAGTGCAAAATCGGGTTGGATTTGGTGTGTTTTGAGCTCAAAACCGCAAAAAGGACCAAAAGCATAGGACGAGCATCATATGCGGAAGCGAAAAAAAGTGCGGAACAGAGTTCGAAAAGGCGAATTGAGCTTCAAAAAGGAGGGTGGCATTTCGTTTACTTTATGTGATAGCTGCGTCCCTTCCCGTCTTGAAGTCGGCTGAGTTCGCAGTCTTTTGCGATAGAGGATTCGGATTCAGAAACGGCATTGGAGAACGGCTGCTGCAAAAAGCGGTGGCATTTGGAGTGTTTTGCGTGCCGAAGTCTTTGTGAACTGCGTTGACAGCGGGTTGTTTTTTGAGCGGATCGGTACATTTCAGCTTCCGTATTGCAGTAACTGACTCAGGACTTCCGCGGTGCAGAAAATCGCGGGCAAAGAATTGAAAAGTTTTGATAAAAAGTCGGTTAGTTTTCATTGAAAATAAGGTTTGTTCGGAGCATCACGGGCGTCAAAACTGCGGGAAAGCAAAATGCCCGCACAAAAGCACGGGCATAGGTTGTTCGGGTGAATGCAATGAACCGTTTTTTGCAAACAGGTTCTGCATTTGTTTTGTGGCCTGCCGAACGATTCCTTTGCAGAAAAGTGCTGCAAAAGCTTGCTTTTCCGCAGAAAGAATCGTTATCGGGCTGCTTTGGGTTTCCGTGACATTTGCGCTTGCCTTGTTTGTCGTCAGGTCGGTGCGCAGCACGAAAAATCCTGCTTTGAATTACAATTTCAGGGTTTAAGTACGGAAGATATTGAATTATCCGTTTCTGATTCTCGTATTTGCGCAGATCTGATTTCGAACGCTGAACGGAAAATGAACTCGCTGACGGGAGGGGGAAACTCGTCTCCGTAGGACTTGAACAGGGCGTGAAACTCTTTGTTCTCTTGAGATTGCCATGCGATTGCAATTGAATATCGCATACATCGCGTAGCCTTAGCGCGGCTGATACCGTATTCGGATTCCAAAATTCCGAAAATATCAGAGCCGTGACCGTAATAGTTCATCGGGTTCGCTGCAATTGAGCTGATTGCGCATGCGAGATACCCGAACCCGGCGTGTTGGGGAAAGAACCCCAATCGCAACAAAAACGCCGAAGACTGCCATAAAAGAACCATATAAAACCTCCATTGTTTTACTTGTTTTTCCTCACAGGCGGGACTTGCTCATTCTCTGTTCTGCTGTGAGCTTGATATGAATTATAGCCATGTTAGGTGATTTTGTGAAGTGCATGGTAAAAGATGACTATTACAAGTGAGGGGTTGACAAACTTTCTAACACGCAGTAATTGCAGTATAATTGCATATTTGAGATTACTTTCAGACATTTTAAAGGCAATTTCGAAACTCTTCCGCCAGCGTTATATATCATTCAACCCCTTTTTCGAGGCAAAAAATCGCCCGAAAATGCTCGAATATACAAACTTGTTCAAAAATGTTTCGGTATATTTTTCTGATTCGGTTTTCATTCATCACAATTGTCGGATGTCGCCATGCAGACATATTGACACAAAGCACAAATTAGTATAAGATTATAGTGCAAATGCAGCGGCAGTGCAATTCAACCGATAATACCGGTCATGCTGCGTCCGTTTCAGATTCTGTCGGTCAAAGGCACAAGCCGCAGCACAGCAAAAAATCTTTGGAGGCAAAAGATGTATCCTTATATAAACCTTTTCGGGCTGAGTATTCCGAGCTATGGATTGATGATGGCATTGGCATTCATTGCGGCCATTCTTATTGCATACCATCGAACAAACAAAGCCGGACTTGACACCGATGCGCTGCTGACGCTTGCAATAATAACGCTCACATGCGGCCTTGCCGGTTCATATCTGCTTTACATTTTTGTTACTTATTCCCTCAGTGAAATCTGGGGAAGCATTGTTGACGGCAGCTTCAGTGTTTTCAAAAGCGGCGGATTGGTATTCTACGGAGGGCTCATCGTCGGCGTGCTTTCCGGTTGGATATATCTGCACGCAAAAAAAGCCAGCTTCTATGAATACGCGGCTGTTATTGTTCCCGCAATTCCGCTTGCACACGCCATTGGGCGAATCGGCTGTTTCCTTGCCGGATGCTGTTACGGGCGAATAGTTGACACTCCAATTTCCGTATACTACCGCAATCCGATCGGCGGTGCACCTGTCGGTGTTCCTGTTTTTCCGATTCAGCTTGTCGAATCCGCATGTAATATCCTGGTGTTTGCTATTCTGCTCATATACACACGCAAACGGTTGAAGGCAGGGAGTGTTCTGTTCCTTTATGCCATTCTGTACGGCATTGAACGTTTCTGCCTTGAGTATTTCCGCGCAGATGAAATCCGCGGAATTTTCCTTGGCCTGTCAACTTCGCAGTGGATCAGCATCGCAATGATAATATTTGGCATCGTAGGTTTTGTTTTGGCTCGCCGCCGCGAGAATCGCATAAACAAAGCGCAAAGCGGCGAGCAAATTCAAACCGAACCGTTAAGCGATAATATTCATTCGGAAAATTCGCCTTCCAACGTCGGTTGATGCTCTCGTTTGCTCAGCAGCAACCAAATTGCAATGCATTATTTTAACCGCTGCATTAACCTTGAATAACGATGCACAAATTTTCCGGTTATTTTTTACAGGACCGCCGCTCAAGGCGGTCTTTTCTTTAAGCGTACTGTGATATATAATCTATTTTAGTTTTTTTAACCGAAATTGATGTTTTTTATGAAAGGATTCTGTATAATACAACCATAAAAAGAGAAGGGAGAATAACCAATGTCCGCAGAACGATCGATATCCGGCAACACAAGACGGCAGCTGATTTCTGCAATCAAGCAGCTGATGTCCACTCAGTCGTTCCGCTCAATTCGCGTGAATGATATTTGCGACCTCTGCCATATAAACCGCAAAAGTTTCTATTATCACTATAAAGACAAGTTCGACCTTGTCAACAACGTGTTCTATACCGAGTTCATCCTGCCCGCATCCCAAAAGCATTATGTTTCTGATTGGGATCTGCTTTCCGACATGAGCCGTTATATGTACGGCTGCAAAGCATTCTATCGAAATGCACTGCTCATTCGCGGACAGAATTCTTTTTATGATTATTTCACGGCAACGCTTGAGAGCATATGCGCAGCACTTGCGGCAAGTTCGCCCGGATGTACCCGAAACTCCGCAAAGTTTCTTTCCCGAATGCTTGCAAGCGCATTTGAGTACTGGCTCAACGAAAAGGATCCCTTAAGTCCGGAGAGTTTCATTGCAACGATTCGTCCGCTGCTGCTCACATCCGGAAACGGTCTTTCGGCAGTTGCAGGCTACGGATCTGACTTTGCCGCACTTACGCCCAACGCCTGACTTAATCCAAACATCCAAGTCGGTTTGACTCAAGACAGGCTCTAAGCATGGTTCTGTCATGTTTTCCGTTCATGCCTCTGTATCATCGGCATGGATAACGTTTGCAATGTTCCTTTGCAGGTTTTTTCCTTCCTGCATTTTCATCGTCGGTACCGCCCTGCTGCTTTTGTTGTTTTTTCGGCAGGGCGGTCTTTGCTTCAAAAGCGCACCTCGGAGTCGCCGAACAGGGTATTTTTCCTTGTTTTGGAACCCATACACAAAAAAGAGACTCTTTTTTCGATAAAAACGTCCAAAATAAAATATATATTGCATTCAGGTATTTGTCATTCATGACATTAGTGCTATAATAGTATTCATAACCGAATGACGGCTCACCCCGTCCTTTAAATTCAAGGAGGTTCACTTATGGTCAAACTAACCATTGATGAGAATCGCTGCAAGGGCTGCGGCCTCTGTGTGCGTGCATGTCCCAAGAAACTTCTTGAGCTTGCAAAACAAAAGCTCAACGAAAAGGGTTATCACCCCGCAATGATGACTGACCCCGAAGCATGTGTTGCCTGCGCAAGCTGCGCACGCACCTGCCCCGATGCAGTTATCACCATTGAAAAAGAGTAGGAGGAAAAGAACATGGCAAAGAAATTGATGAAGGGCTGCGAAGCTGTTGCAGAAGCTGCTATTCAGGCAGGCTGCCACTACTTCTTCGGTTATCCCATCACTCCCCAGAACGACATTCCCGAATACATGGCGCGTCGCCTTCCTCAGGTGGGCGGCTGCTTCCTCCAGGCAGAGAGCGAAGTTGCTGCAATCAACATGGTCTACGGCGCAGCAGCTGCCGGTGCAAGGTGCATGACAAGCTCCTCCAGCCCCGGAATCAGCCTTAAGCAGGAGGGCATGACCTATCTTGCAGGCGCAGAGCTTCCCTGTGTTGTTGTTAACATGGTTCGCGGCGGCCCCGGCTTGGGTTCCATTCAGCCCTCCCAGGGCGACTATTTCCAGGCAACCCGCGGCGGCGGACACGGCGATTACCATCCCATCGTTCTCGCTCCCGCTTCCGTTCAGGAAACCGTTGATCTCATGCAGGATGCATTCGACCTTGCAGACATCTACCGCACGCCCGTTATGATCCTTGCCGACGGTATCATCGGTCAGATCATGGAACCCGTTGAGTTCCACGAGAAGAAGGAAACCCGCGAGCTTCCCGCAAAGGACTGGGCAGCAACCGGTTGGAGTCCCGCAAGCAATCGTCCCCGTGCAATCGTCAACTCTCTCTACATTGAAGTTGAAGAGCTTCAGGAGCTGAACGACAGGCTTCAGGCAAGGTATCAGCACATTCGTGAAAATGAATCCCGCGCTGAGCTTTACAACACCGAAGGTGCGGAAATTATCGTTTGCGCATACGGCACCGTTGCCCGCATTTGCAAAGCCGCAATCGGTCTTTGCGCAAAGCAGGGCGTTAAAGTCGGTCTGTTCCGCCCGATCACCGCATGGCCCTTCCCCGAGAAGCAGCTTGCGAAAGCAATGGCTCAGGACAGCGTAAAGAAAGCAATCGCTGTTGAAATCAGTGCAGGTCAGATGCTTGAAGATGTCAAGCTGACCGTAAACGGCACCAAGCCCGTTGAGTTCTACGGCAAACCCGGCAGCTACACGCCGACAGCCGAAGAAATTGCAGAATATATCATGAAATCAAGGGAGGCTTAATTATGCAGACCGTATTTAAGAAAACCCCTATCCTGACCGACGCGGTGCTTCATTATTGCCCCGGCTGCGGTCATGGTATCGTTCACAGGCTCGTTGCAGAAGTTGTTGACGAGCTCGGCATTCAGGATCGCACAATCGCAATCGTTCCCGTCGGCTGCGCAGTATTCGGATATAAATACTTCAATCTCGACTCCATCGAGGCAGCACACGGAAGAGCGCCCGCCGCTGCAACCGGTGTTAAGCGCACCAACCCCAACAATGTTGTTTTCACATATCAGGGTGACGGCGACCTTGCTTCCATCGGCACGGCTGAAATCGTTCACGCTGCACACCGCGGCGAAAAGATCACCACGATCTTCATCAACAATGCAATTTACGGCATGACCGGCGGTCAGATGGCTCCCACGACTCTTGTCGGACAAAAGACCACAACCAGCCCCTACGGCCGTGATAAGGATCATTGCGGCAGCCCCATCCGCATTGCGGAAATGCTCGCAACCATTGAAGGCAGCGCATACATTGAGCGCGTTGCCGTCAACTCCCCCGCTAACATCGTCCGCGCCAAGAAGGCTATCAAGAACGCTTTTGAATGCCAGCTCGCAGGCAAGGGCTTCAGCCTTGTAGAGGTTCTGTCCAACTGCCCCACAAACTGGGGTATGAGTCCCGTAGAATCTATGGAATGGCTCGAAAAGAACATGATCCCCTATTATCCTCTCGGCGTTAAGAAAGACATCACCAAGGAGGTATAAGTTATGCTTTGGACTAATATTTTCGCAGGCTTCGGCGGTCAGGGCGTTTTGCTCATCGGTCAGCTCCTTGCGTATGCCGGCATGTATGAGGGCAAAAATGTCAGCTGGCTTCCCTCCTACGGCCCTGAAATGCGCGGCGGTACCGCAAACTGCTCCGTTGTTGTTTCCGATGAACCCGTTGCGTCCCCCGTTATCAACAAGTGCGACTGCGTTATCGCGATGAACCGCCCCTCTCTCGACAAATTCGAGCAGAATGTTCTTCCCGGCGGCAAGCTGTTCATCAACAGCTCCATCATCGACAAAAAGGCAACCCGCACCGATATCGATGTTTACTACGTGCCCTGCAACGAAATTGCAGACAAGCTCAACAACCCCAAAGTTGCAAACATGGCAATGCTCGGTGCGTATCTTGAAGCAACCAAGGCTGTTCAGACCAAGAGTGTTCTTGATGCACTGCTCTATAAACTGGGCGAGAAGAAAGCTGCACTCATCCCCCTCAATGAAGAAGCAATCGAAGCAGGTGCTGCAAGCATCCGTAAATAATTCGGTTTCTTTTCGGTATTTTTCAAGTTGAGCACGGGCTTATGCTCTGATATGGCTCAGCTTATGAACCCATGCCGCACCGCACAGCCGCAGATCAGGTTGTGCGGTGCTCTTTTTATATTTGATTCGGCACTGCACCGTTATTAAACTGTTTGGTTCTTTTCAATACAAAACAAGGACAAGCCGGATTTGTCTCCGACCGTCCCTTTCATAAAAACAGGCTGTTTTTCAGTTCAATTTTCTTTTCACAAATCAGTTTTAAACCGATTTAGGCTCAATCGCAGTATCCGAATGCGCCGAATGACAGATTTCATGCCATTCACAGTCTCCGCAGACAGTTTTAAAAAGCAGTGCATCAGTCATAATGTATTTAGCTTTTTCGGATAGTGTTCCCCATTTCAGCACCGTGCCCGGTTCAACTTTTAAAAGACGCATTGCCGCCGAGTCATATCTTTTGACCTTTTCGGCGCATCGGCAGCACACGTCATCCGAATTCTGCGGTTCGGTGCGGTTTGGGCAGGCCTTGCAAACGGCATCGCTTGCCGGCACAATTTTGATATCGGCATCAGGTTTAAGTTTACGAACTATAGTGTTCATATTATCAATAAACTCTTCACTGTATCCGCTTTGCCGATAATTCAGAATGCAAAACACATGATGCGGGCGTAAAATTTGAAAATCATCCATTTATGGCAGTACCCCCGTCACACGCGCACCAACAGATAGCCATCCTGCCCCATCGGCACTTCACACACGGTTTTGCCGTTAAGGAAAGCATAACATCCGCCGCGCGTATTGTCAGCATCGCATATGCTGTTCACAAGGAAAACGGGACGCGGAATCTTTTTTGCCTGCTCGGCATACTCATTAACAAGTTTTGTGCGCCACATTTCCGTGTTGTATGTTACATATACGGGATAAAGCAAAAAATCAAATTTTTCTTTGTTTATCTGTTCAATGTTTTCCTCGTACCATAAGTCCCCGCAAACGGCAAGGGCGATTCGTTTACCCATATATGTAAAGGTTTTGAAACCATCGCCCTCCTTATAGTGCTCATCGGTAATATCGTACTCCTTCCATCCTTTTGAAACGCGACGGAAATTGTTTACGATCTCTCCATTCTTTCCGATGAACATATACGAGCTGTAAATCGCTTCATCGCAGAGTTCGTAATAACCGAACGAAACCGCAACGGAGTATTTTTTTGCTGTGTATCGCAGCATCTTTATCGGCTGTGAATCAACGCTTACAGCAACTGTTCTATCCCTTTCGAAATTCCATTTCAAGCTGTTAAAGCCCTGAAGATAGCTTTCTCCGAACGCAACAAGGTCAACTTTTTTTCGGAGTGAGGCAAGTGCCTTTTCAATACGATTAACATTCAGTGCTATTGAATCATCAAGCGTCGGTTGAGAAGCAAGTGCAATTTTCATGTTATTAACGTCCTGTCTCTTTTCGTCAGTGAATCCTTTTTTTCACAAATTTTATGTAAACGCACCGAAATGCCTGCCCCCCATGCACGCTCTGTGCAAAAGGAGCAGGCGTGTCATGCATTAATTTTGGCAGAGAATCAGAATCTAACCTTTAATGCATTTTATCTGAGTCAATCGGCAATCATTGCTGCGCGAAGAATCATGGTCGCATCGGTGATTGAAACCGTGCCGTTACCGTCAAAGTCCGCCGCAAGGATCTGAGTATCGGTCAGCGCAGCCGTTCCCATTGCATAACGCATTGTCATGAGCGCATCGGAAATGGTTATTCTGCCGTCGTTGTCAACATCGCCGAGAGTGTACGGCGGGTTTACGTACGTAATGGAGATATCGTCAACCCAGCCTTTGTCCTGTCCCTTATTGACGGAACTGTCCTTTTCGTAGGACCATTTGAATATGTAGTTGCCGTCGGAAGGAGCAGTGTACTCATAACGGTTCCATATTGTGGTTTCGCCGGAGATGTTTTCAACGACGTTGCCGTTTACATAGAACTTGAGCTTATCATAATTCGCCTCGCTGCTGACTGCCCATGCAAAAGTGAGCTTATCACCGGCGGAAAGGTGAACCGTATCCATTGTGACGGCGGACTGACTGTTGCCTGCGCCGCTGTTGGTGCTTGCGCCGGCAAGCCGTGCGCTGAAAGTCGTCATATCAATCTGCCATGCATACGTTCCGGTCGAGACAAAGTTCAGATTGCCGCCCTGCACATTGAGTGCATCGTTAAGGCTCGGGTAATAGTTGACAGTTACGGAAATCGTTGCGGTAAATGACGCACCCGTGTCCTTATCAGTCGCAGTTGCGGTAACGGTTGTTGTACCTTCTGCAACGCCGGTTACGGTTGCTTTTGTCATGCCGCCGCGGACGGTTGCAATGTTTTCGTTCGCGCTTGTCCAAACAACTTCATAGTTATTTGCGTTTGCGGGTTCACGAACGATATTCAGTGCAGCGCCGAAACCCTGATAAGTTTCAATTTCCTGTTCCGCAAAGCTTATTCCCTGAAGCTCGACAGGTTCAAGGGAACCGCCTTCACCTTCGGTAATCTGTGCAGTGCTGATGTTGTATGCATAGTCGCCCACCTTTGCATAAACCGTTGTGCGATTGCCGACGTCAAACTCAAGCATGGTGAGTGCTCCGCGGGTCGTTTCTTCAACGGCAGCAGAGGTGATAAGGTTTGTGCAGGCACTGTCTGAATAGATGCCGACATAGGATACGTAATGATTATCGCTTACGTACAGCATAAGCTGACCGTTCTGCATGTTCCAGTAAACAACTTCGGGTTCCTGTGTATCAACGGTTATCGGGATTTCCCAATAAGCGCATTCATTTGCGGAAGGGTTGAATTCATCATAGGAATGCATGTAAGCTGTCATCCTGAGTTTTACGGTTGTTCCGTTAGGCAGGTTGCTGCCGTCCCAGTCGGGAAGCTCTTCTTCGTACGTTCCGAGAGGTTCGACATCAGTATACCAGCTCTTTGTACTGCACTTGCGTGCCCACGGCACCTGAAGGTTGTAATACTCTTCGTTTGTCTGTGCATTCACGATTGAATACTCAAAGTATTCGCAGTTGCGGAGCAGATAGTTGTATGCCGTGTCAACCGCATCCATCTTGCCGTCACCGTTGGGGCTTATGCTTGCGCGGTCAAACAGGAAGTTTTCAGTGTCGGTAAAAGGATTTTCACCGAATGCGATATAGTTTTCGCCGCCGATGGAAGAACCGGCGGTGTTGATGCCCCATTCAGCGGGAATAGGATCGCCGTTTCCGAGATATTGGTCATAATAGAAATCTCTGTCAAGAACGCTTGCCTTTTCCCAATCGCCGTAGAATCCGAGATAGGGAACCGAAAGGTTCACATCGCCTGCAAGAGTAACAAAGCCCTCTATATATGCACCGTTGGGGAACTTTTCGTTCAGCGTTGCGGCATAACCGCTTACATTAACGGTAACGTTCACTGTTGTTCTGCCGTTCGCGGGAACGGTCACGGACTGAGGAACAGTAACATTCACGTTGTTAGTGATGTTCGAAGCCGAGCCCGCCATAGTGTAATATGACTGCCCTCCGATGGATACCGTGCCGGTGTTTTCAGTCAGAACATAAACTGTGGGAGTATAGGTCTTTGCAGTGCTCCCGAAGTTTACAATGTCAAAGCTGAAATTGAAAATACCGGTACGATTGTCGTCGTCACCGAGTTCGATTTTCGGACGGAGACTGCCTTCAACCTCAATATAAGCCTTTGTGTTGATTGCAGCAGTGAGGTTCGCTTGGCCTGCGCCCTGCCAACGAGGAGAATACGGAGTGTTTCCGGACTTGCTGGGAACAGCAGTGCTCATAAGCAGGGTGTTTACCATCTCCATGCGTGCCTGTTCGGAAAGGGACGGGAACGCTGTGTTGACGTACTGATTGACAAGAACCATGCTGCCCGCAATATGCGGAGAGGCCATGCTCGTGCCGCTCTTTGTGCCGTAGTTGCTGTAGGAGTACTGAGAATCCGTTGCCGCACGAATGTTGTCGCCGGGAGCCATGATTTCAGGTTTGATGCTGAGGTCGGCCGTTGTGCCCCAGGAGCTGTAGCTTGTGGGAGTCGCCGAAGAGCTGTTGCTGCTTGCCGCAACTGAAAGAGAACCGCCGAGGGTGCTGGGGCTTGCAACAACGCCGTTGTCCATGTTGAATGTGGGCTGTTTGCTGCCGTAATTATTGCCCGAACCCGCAGTACCGCTGTTGCCCGCCGCAACTGCACAATTCACGCCGTGTGCGGTAAGAAGAGCAAAGACTTCTTCCATATCTGCTTCACCCTGAGTGAAGCCGTTGTCCGAGCCGAGACTCATATTGAGTGCATCAACTTCGAGCCAAGCGCAGTCTTCAAGTGCCGCAAGGATCTCGGTCCATGCCGCGCCGCCGTTCTGGAAAACCTGCATGGATATGATCTGTGCATTATATGCAACACCGCGTGACGAACTGTCGCAGCCGGCAGCAATTGAACTTACATGCGTGCCGTGATCACTGCCTGCATTTGCGTGACTTACATCCGTATTGCCGGCATAATAGTTAAATGTGAACGGAAGCTTTGCGCTGTGGTACAGCGTTGCGCCGGTCAGAGTGCCGTTATAGCGTTCCTCCGCGCAGAGATCGTAGCGGTTGAGCACGCTTTGAATTCCTGCCGCATCGAAATGCGGATCCTGCGGTGCGGTTGCAAAATTCGTGTGATTAACTTTGATTCCGGTGTCAATAACCGCGATCGTCTGTCCCTGTCCGGTATAGCCCAAGGCCCACATGTCATCCGCGTTTATGAAGCCCACGGAAGTGCTGAGCTTTGTGGGGTTTCCGTCGGGCTTTGCGTCCTCGGGAAGCTCATATTCGGCTGCGCGATAACAATCCTCAACGCCGTTGAGCTTTTTAATCTCTTCAATGAGACGATACTCTCCGCGGAACGAAAAACCGTTGAACAGAAGCGTGTAGTGATATGAAATTTCGAGATTTCCGCCCTTAACGAGCTTCTTGTTGATTGCCGCAAAAAGCTTGTCCTGCTTTGCAGCAAGCGCTTTTGACATTTCTGCGGAACGCTCATTCGATACATCGGTCTTTGCAAGAACCGGTGCATCCTTCAGCTTTACGATGATCGGAACGATCTCATCGGGTTCGGCGGCAGGTTCGCTGCTGCGCTTGCGTGCCGGCGAGTCATTTTCAAGTATGCTCACCGGAGCTGCGTTTGCCTCCCTCGGCATGAAGCCGACGAAAGAAAACGCCATTGCCGCGACCATAAGCATCGCGACAAGCTTTGTCAAGGTTTTCTTCATGGATTTCCTCCGTTTTTTATTCAAACGCGGATGATCCGCATTTGTTTCATTGATAATGCAGTGATGGTTTTCCGCCGAAACAAATCAGTTTTCGTCGGCGGACACAATGCCGTTCATCATGTTCCCGATTCGGAAGCATTCGATTTTCAACGCTTATTCCTGAAAAAAGCTGTCAGTAAATTTCGGCACTCTTCTTCTCGAATGCCCCCAACGTACGGAATATTGATATTCGTCATCCCGCACGACAGTTCGCACCTTGAAACACAGCATCCGGCCTCGGGGTCAAACGCACCGAAGACAACCGCCGCAATGCGAAAATTCATTATCGCACCCATGCACATTGCGCAGGGTTCAAGCGTAACGTAAAGTATGCAGTCGTTCAGGCGGCGAGTGCCAAGTTTTTTTGCTGCTGCGCTGAGCGCAAGCAATTCTGCATGCGCGGATGCATCGCTGCGTGTTTCAACAAGGTTGTGTGCGCGGGATATGATTTCTCCGCCGCAAACAACGCATGCACCTACAGGAACTTCCCCCGCCGCCGCGGCAGTGCGGGCTTCATCCAGCGCATCGAGCATATATACCGTTGAAATCTCGTTTTGTTCCTTCATCACTCAATTATATCATATTTTGAGCCGAAATGGAACAACCTAATAACAAAAATGTGTACTTTCGGAGGCAATAATTTTTCATGGATGAACGTTTCCCCGCAATAAAGGCCTGTGCCGCAATTTTGCTCAGCACGGCGGCGCTCTTATTCCTGCTTGTTTTTTCCTGCTGCAGCGGTCAAAATTCCGACGACATCAAGCAGGGAGCAAATGCAGATACGATTATTCCCGGCGATGATCCGACTTTCGAGACGGCGTTATTCTCAAGCGGAACATATATTAATTCTGTCGACGTTTCGAACATGACAAAAGACGCCGTGCGCACCCTGCTCTCTCCCAAGCTTGAACGAGCAAAATCCGAATATCACATAGAAATTGAATTTCAGCAAAACGACAGTTCAATCTGTATCATCAACGGAACGGATCTGACGTTGAAAGACGATTTGGAGGCCGTTATGTCAAAAGCACTTGAGTGCGGGGCGGGACAGTATACGACTGCAATCAAGCCCGTTGATGACATAAAGCTCCGAAACAGTATCGATTCAGTCGCAAAAATTGCAGAGAAAACGCCGGTTCCCGCACAAATCCTGACTCACTCCGCCGCAGGCTGTTCTGAGCTGCCCGTGTTGAAAAAGAATGCACGTTTCTGCCTTACGGCACCCGTCAACGGCTGTCAAATCGACCGTGATGCCGCCGTCAAACAAATATGCAGCGGTGAAACCCGTTTCTCGCTGCCTCTGCATACGGTTTTATGCACCGATAAAATACCCGAAATGCCTGAACTGCGGGCAAGCTTTTCAACATCTTTTGCCGCCGGTTCCTTATGTTCCGAGAATCGCGTTCATAATATCGCAAAGGGCGCACTTCTGATTGACGGAAGCATTGTTCCTGCCGGGCAAACCTTCTCGTGCAACGATTCTCTCGGAGTGCGAAGCAGGGAAAACGGTTGGCTGCCCGCAACCGCATTTGCAAACGGAGGGGCTGAAACACGGCAGGAGTACGGCGGCGGAATCTGCCAAATCAGCACAACGCTGTACAATGCAGTTCTGCGCAGCGATCTTGAAATCATTGCAAGAAGCGGGCACACGCGCAAGGTGCGTTATATCGGCGGCGGGTTGGATGCAGCACTGAGCGGCAAAGACAAGGACTTTGTTTTCCGCAACAACACCGATTCCGATATTTACGTTTTTATGTGGGTTGATGAATCGCAAAAAACTTTGTGCTGTGAAATATACGGCTGTCCTTTTCCGTCGGATTTCGACAGAGTGGACACCGTTTCGGAACTTACATCTTCAACTCCTCCTTCCGAACCTCAGTTCGTTCTTGATTCAGCACTTGAACCCGGCGAATGTGTTCTGAAAAGAAAGGCCATTGCAGGCAGCACATATCAAAGCTATCGTGTTTACTCTCTGAATGGTGAAATAATTCGCAGGGTTCCGATCGATAAGACCGAGTACCCCATGCATCCCGCACTGTATGCCGTCGGGCAGGGTAAATCATAACCGTTCGGAGCTTTGATGCGTCCTTCTTGCGCTTTATTCGCGTTTCCTTTATAATATGTTCACAAACCCACCGCCGTAGAGCGGGTTTCATCCGCAAGCTAAGAGCGCAATGGGACAAAAGGAGCAAAAATGCAGCCGATAGATCAAAAAACGGAGAAAAAAACCGTTGCCGGTATCAACCGAAACATTCCTCGCGGAAAACGAAGCAGCAATCAGAAACACAATGAGAACCGCGCCGATGCTGCATATGCCGACAAAAGTTTTGGCAGCTCATATAAAATTTATAATTCGGACAACTCCTATGACGGATTTTCCGAAAGAAGCGAATGTGATAAAAAACAGCCGCTTCCGATGTCCAAAGCGGAGCTTTTTGAGCAGGTCGGAAAGGATGTTCCCGACTTTGTTCTTGTTACGGGGGATGCTTACATTGATCATCCGTCGTTCGGAACAGCGATAATCGGAAGAGTTCTCCTTTCACACGGTTATTCTGTCGGAATAATTGCTCAGCCCAATTGGAAAAGTGCTGAATCGTTCAAAGTTTTCGGCAAACCCAGGCTTGGCTTTCTTGTGAATTCCGGGAACATGGATTCCATGGTGAATCATTACACGAGTGCAAAGAAACCGCGAAGCGAAGACGCCTACACGCCCGGCGGCAAGCGCGGGAAGCGGCCCGATCGTGCCGTTAATGTTTACTGTAAATGTATCCGTAATATCTACGGAGATATTCCTATCGTTATCGGCGGCATTGAAGCGAGCCTCCGCCGCTTTGCTCATTACGATTATTGGGACAACCGTGTTTTACCTTCCGTTCTTGTATCCTCGGGTGCGGATTTGTTGATTTACGGCATGGGTGAACGCCAGATTATCGACATTGCGGAGGCTTTGGACGGCGGCATTGCTGCACGGGATATTACCTATGTTAAGGGAACTGCATATTGGGCGGATAACCTCTCGCGCGTGTATGAGTACACGCTTATTGACAGCTTTGAAAAAGTATCAAACGACAAAAAAGCTTACTGTGCTGCGTTTATGACGCAATACCGTGAACAGGATGCGATAAGCGGCGCAACGCTTGTTCAGCCGCACGGGAGCGGATTTGTTGTTGTGAACTCACCCGCCATGCCGCTTTCACGCAACGAGTTGGATGCTGTTTACGATCTTCCTTATACACGCCTTCCCCATCCTTCCTACACCGAGCATATTCCCGCTTTGGATGAGGTTCGCTTTTCCCTTGTCAGCTGCCGCGGCTGCTACGGCCAATGTGCGTTTTGTGCGCTTACTTTCCACCAGGGACGCGTCATTCAATCCCGAAGCCACGAATCGCTGATTGCCGAAGCCAAGCTTATGACCAAAATGCCCGAATTCAAGGGCTATATTCACGATGTCGGAGGGCCAACGGCGAATTTTCGTCAGCCTGCATGTAAAAAACAGCTTACAAAGGGTGTATGTAAAGACCGAACCTGTTTGGGATATTCACCTTGCAAAAACGTTGAAGTCAGCCATACGGATTACGTTGAACTTCTGCGCAAGCTCCGCAGACTGGACGGTGTGAAGCGTGTGTTCATCCGTTCAGGTATTCGTTACGATTACCTGATGTACGATAAAGATGAAACATTTTTTAAGGAACTTATTAAATATCATATAAGCGGACAACTTAAGGTTGCGCCCGAGCATATCGATGATCACGTGCTTGAGATGATGGGCAAGCCCGGCGGTGAACTGTACCAACGCTTTGTTCGAAGATATAAGCAGCTTAATGATGCTCTCGGAATGAACCAATACATTGTTCCGTACTTCATGTCAAGCCATCCGGGCAGCACTTTGAACTCTGCAATCGCACTTGCAGAATACCTGAAGGCGAGCGGGCAGCGTCCGGAGCAGGTTCAGGATTTTTATCCCACTCCCGGCACTCTTTCCACCTGCATGTTCTATACGGGACTTGACCCGCGAACAATGAAGCCGGTTTATGTTCCCGTTTCGCCCGAGGAAAAAGCAATGCAGCGCGCCCTCATGCAGTTCTTCATTCCAAAGAATCGGCCTCTCGTCCGAAAAGCTCTCAGGCTTGCAGACAGGGATGATCTCATCGGCAGCGGCAGGAACTGTCTCGTGCCGGATGTGCACCAAAGCCCGGCACACAGCGGAGGCTCTTCCTCTGCGACAAAAAGCAATCACCGTTCGCAGTATGGAACGACTGAACATTCGGCAATCAAACGAAAAGATGCGCGGCAGAATACCCGTTTCGGTTTTCCTGAACAGAGCCGCAGCATCGGGCGGAACAGCGGAGTTCAAGGCAAAAAAACGGTTAAAACATCCGATAAGCGTTCAGGCGTAAAGAAGCATCGCTGATGTTTGTAAAGCCTGTGTAAGCATTTTAAGACCTTTGCCGCGGAGTGTTGGCATATTGCACCGTTTTGTGCTATAATATTTTTATCAACAGCCGTCTTTGGGACGGTTGATGCTGGTTAAAGGATTTTTAACATGAAAAAACAAACTAAATCCGCAGTAAATGCCGGTTTCGTGCAGGGAGCTGCAATTCTCGGCATTGCGGGGCTTTTGGTCAAAATCATTGGGGCGGTGTACAGAATTCCGCTTGCAAACATTGTCGGCGAAAGCGGCATGGCGTATTACGAGGTTGCTTACCCTTATTATTCCTGGCTGCTCGTCATATCCTCTGCGGGACTTCCGACAGCAATTTCCAAGCTTGTTTCCGAACGAATAGCACTGGGCGATATCGTCGGAGCAAAACGTGTATTCCGTGCAGCGTTGCGCTTGCTTTTTGTCATCGGAATTGTCACTGCCGTTCTTCTGTTTGTTCTTTCATCACCGATCGCAAACCTTTCCGGTGCAGCACCGGCAAGGTATTCCCTTATGGCATTGTCGCCTGCACTGCTCTTTGTGTCCGTCATGTGTGCCTACCGAGGGTATCTGCAGGGAATGCAGTGCATGACCGGAACAGCAATCAGCCAGATCGTTGAGCAGCTCATCAAACTCATATTCGGGTTCGGCCTTGCGTTTTTATTCGTCAGAACACGCCCCGATGCCCCTGAGTTGGCGGCAATGGGAGCATTGATAGGCGTCAGCGTTTCAGAGCTTGTTGCGCTTGCTGTCATCAAGTTTTATTATGATGCTCGCATTCGCAATCGCTCTCTTCCCGTCTGCGTTTCAACAAAAGGCGCAAAAAGCGGGCTTCGCGGCTCAATCATCAAGCGTTTGCTTGCAATTGCAATTCCGATAACCATCGGCGCATCAATAATGCCTGTTACGGGAATTGCCGACTCCGTGTTCATTATCAATTTTCTTGAAAAACACGATATTGCAATGGGTATTGCGGAAGAAATCGCAAACGAAAATGCGCGTGTTGCATACACTGTTCTCCGCAGCTATGTCACTCCGCTTATCAACATGCCGGCCGTGCTGACACTTTCGCTTTCAATGAGCCTCGTTCCCGCAATCTCCCAAGCCGTTACGCGCAAGGAAAAGCGCATTGTTAACGCCGCAAGCAGAACGGGCATCAAGCTTGCCATGTTTATCGGTGCACCGTGCGCGGCAGGACTGTTCATTCTCGGCGGTCCGATAATGTCCCTGCTTTATTCGGCTGTCCGCAACAATCAGGACAGGTTCATCCAGGCTCAGCAGGTTATGTATATCGCTGCCATCGGGGTTCTTTTCCTTTCACTTGTTCAAACTCTCACCGGCATAATACAGGGTCTCGGCAAGCCGCGCGTTCCGGTCTATTTTCTTGCTCTCGGCGGTATCGTTAAAGTGGTCAGCATGGTGATTCTTATGCAATTCACAAGCATGGGCATCCTCGGGGCTGCATTGTCCACCGTGCTCTGCTATGCGGTTGCAGGAATTGCCGATACTGTTTACGTAATACGCAAAACACGAATGAACATAAGCTATACGGATACATTCGCAAAACCTCTGTTTTCAAGCATTGTCATGGGCTTCGCCGTCTTCGCTGTGTACACTCTCGGTTCAAAGCTCGGACATCCGACGCTTGCAACGCTTGCCTCGCTCTGCGTCGGCGTGGCAGTATACGGAGGACTTATGATCCTGCTTCGTCCGTTCAGCAACAGTGACCTTGAATTCCTTCCGAAAAAGGATCTGTTCAGGCGTATTTTCCGTGTTATCTGATTCGAATTGCATACACACTTAACGGGTTCATTTTTTGGTTAGGAGGAAGCAATGCCGGACTACAGACGTATAATTGAAGAGCGGGAACGTCAAACGCTTTCGCCCTATGCAGCCTTGAGTGCAGAAACACGCGGTCGGGAATATCCCATTGACCCCTGCCCTGTTCGCACCGCATTTGTACGTGATCGCGACAGGATAATTCATTGCAAGAGTTTCCGCCGCCTTAAGCATAAAACGCAGGTGTTCCTTTCACCCGTCGGTGACCATTACAGAACGCGGCTTACGCACACATTGGAGGTTGCTCAAATCGCCCGAACGATTGCCCGCGGACTTCTGCTCAATGAGGATTTGACCGAAGCCATAGCCATGGGGCACGACCTCGGGCATACGCCTTTCGGCCATTCCGGCGAAAGCGTCTTGAACAGAATCGTTCCCGGCGGCTTTGAACATAATAAGCAAAGTCTTCGCATCGTTGAAAAGCTTGAAAACGGCAAAGGACTCAATTTGACTTTTGAAGTTCGTGACGGGATCCTGAATCATAAAAAGAGCGGGCATCCTTCAACGCTTGAAGGTGTTGTTGTGAGCCTTGCCGACAGAATTGCCTATGTTAATCACGATATAGACGATGCCGTTCGCGCAGGACTCCTGTCAAACGATATTCTTCCCAAAAGCTGTATTGAAGCCATAGGCGCAACCCACGGCGAACGGATAAACACCCTCGTTCTTGACATTCTTCAAACAAGCAGCGGCAAGAATCATGTTGAAATGAGCGGCGAAATCAGCTCCGAATTTGAGAAGCTCCGCCAATTTCTTTTTGATAACCTGTATCATGATTCCGCCGCAAAAGCCGAGGAAGGCAAGGCGGAAGGTGTTATCGAGCGACTGTATTATCATTATCTCAAACATGTCAGCGAGCTGCCGCCGGAGTTCACAAAGTATATTGATGAGGACGGCCCCGACCGCATTGCAGCGGATTATATCGCCTGCATGACCGACAGATACGCCGTGCGCGACTACACGCGTCTGTTTGTCCCCGCCGACTGGGCCTGATTTGTCGAATTTGATTTGCGTACATTGAACACAAAAAGAAAGGCAGCTGCAAGTCGTTGCCTTTCTTTTTTTATATTCCAAAAACGGTGAATACAAATTGATATCTGCGCTGTTCAGGCCCAGATTTCAGTTCATTGCCCTTGAAAGCAGAAGTTTTGCCGCTTCGATATAGCCCTGCTTTCCCATTCCGCATATCTGCGCAATGCAGACAGGTTCAATAACGCTGACGGCACGAAAAGGCTCACGGGCATGAATATCGCTCAAATGAACCTCCACAGTCGGCAGTCCGACCGCCTCTATTGCGTCGCGGATTGCATAGGAATAATGCGTGTATGCTCCCGGATTGATTATGATTCCGTCAAACTCGTTCATTGCGGCATGTATTGCATCGATGATATCACCCTCGTGATTGGATTGGAACGCTGCAAGTTCCGAACCGCAGGATATGACATAGCCATTCAGTTCTTCCGTAATCGTCTCAAGTGTATCCGTTCCGTATACATTCGGAGAGCGCATCCCTGTCAAATTCAGGTTTGGACCGTTAATAACAACAAGTTTCATTTTTTTGCGCCTTTCGTATTGTTAGCAACATTATAGCACAATTCGCTGCGTTATGGTATAATCAAAAGCATGAAAAAGAACTTGAACAAACTGCACCCGAATACATGCCGAGCCCTGCCGGAAGCTGCCGAGCACGGTACGGCGGTCTATGCCGTCATAGGAGATCCGATTGAACACAGTCGTTCCCCGGAAATATACGCGCCCATGTTCGGACAATTCGGCATCAATGCCGTTTTTTTGAAAATCCGCGTAGCAGAATCGGAATTATGCCGCATACGCTCAATCGTGTCTGAGCGTTCACTGAGCGGATTTGCCGTTACAATGCCGCATAAAAAGGCAATTATTCCGCTGCTTGACGGGATTGATGAAACTGCCGCCGAATGCGGCTCGGTAAACATCGTTACAATAAGCAATAACGGAAGCACCTTAGTCGGACACAATACCGACGGTGACGGTTTGATAAACGCGCTCAGGGAAACCGGAGCCGGGCTGAGCGGTGCGCAAGTTGTCATTTTCGGACACGGCGGCGCGGCAAACGGCGCAGCCGCTGCGCTTCTTCGTGCCGGAGCCGAAATCAGATTCGTTACCCGTGATAAGAAGAACGGAATTGACATGCTTTCCGCAATTAAACATGCTGAAACAGAATCCCGTCTTCTTTCTTCTGCCGACATTCTGATTAACGCAACTCCTATCGGTATGCATAACATGAACAACGACTGCTCCGATTATGAAGAGACTTCATTTCTGAATTGTCTTAAGCCCTCTTGCATTATTGCAGACATGGTCTACCGAACAAACGGCACAAAGCTCGTGCAGGATGCCGTACGCTTGGGCTTGACTGCCTTCGGCGGAGAGCGAATGCTCTTTCATCAGGGAAAACTGGCTTTTAAACTTTGGACCGGGCTCGAATATACTCCTGAAAGCTGAGTTATCGCTGTTCGTCTGTAAGGGTAAAACCCTATGCTTCTTTCAGATTCAAACAATTATGCAAAAGCCCGCCGCAGTCAATGCTATTCTGTGCGGCGGGCTTTTAATCAATCAACAGTTTTCAGCCTTGTGAAACAATTTCATCGCAATATGTTTCAAATCAGAATTCGACTTCCAACGGTTCATTTGTGAACGAGCTGAACACTGCCTTTGCATTTTTGATGTAAAGAGCCTGTGTGTTTCCGTCGTTTTCATCGTACATTGCACGAAGCGACGGATAAGCATCCAGCATTGACCTGCGTGCTTCAACCCTGTTATCTTCAACAAGTTCCCCGCTCAGCCTGAGCCATTCACCCGTTTCTGCTTTAAACGCACAAAGTTCAAACTTGGGATTCGCTGCAAGCTGTTTTGAAACATCCTTCGCTCTGCCCGTTTGAATATACAGTTTGCCGTCAAAGATATGAATCGTGCCGAACGGACGCACTCTCGGCTGCTCGCCGTCCGATGTTGCAAGGTAGTATGTCCCTGTATCCTTCAAAAACCGGCAAACTTTTTCCATTGCTTCGCGCGATGCAGCCGTTGCGCAGGTGTTTTCAGCATTTTCGTTCATGTACGCTGCCTCCTGATTAATTATTTTACAACGATGTTCACGATGTTGCGAACGGCAATGAATTTCACAATATTCTTGCCCTCGACCCACGGCAGAACTTCTTCATTTTCAAGCACAAGTTTGCGCAAAGCTTCCGTTTCCATGCCGACAGGTATGCTCATCTTTGCACGAACCTTGCCGTTGATCTGAACGGCAATTTCCATTTCATCCTTTACGAGAGCTGCCTCATCGAACTTCGGCCACTCAGTTTCATAAATCGGCTTGTCGAATCCGATGACGCTGTTCATTTCCTCCGTGATATGCGGCGCAACGGGATTCATCAACACAAGCAGTGTGTGCAGCTCATCACGAGTGACATCGCCCTTTGCGTAAATATCGTTTACAAGGCTCATCATCGCCGCAATCGCGGTGTTGAACTTCATACGTTCGTAATCTTCACTTACCTTTTTGATGCAGCCGTGGACTGCCGGAGCAAGCTCCCTGCGAATGCCCTCGCCTTCCGTGAGCATATCCTGCAAACGCCACACACGCTCAAGGAATCTGCGGCAGCCCTTAACACCCGCCGTGCTCCACGGAATCGTTTGGTCAAATGCGCCTATGAACATCTCATACATGCGCACGGTATCTGCACCGTATTCATTCACAAGGTCATCGGGATTGATAACATTGCCGAAAGATTTGCTCATTTTTCTTCCGTCCTCGGCAAGAATCATGCCGTGGCTGGTGCGCTTCATATAAGGTTCCGGGCAGCTTACAACGCCGATATCATACAGGAATTTATGCCAGAATCTTGAGTACAGCAGATGCAGCGTTGTATGCTCCATTCCGCCGTTGTACCAATCCACGGGCAGCCAGTAATCGAGCTTTGCTTTATCCGCGATTGCGGTATCGTTATGCGGATCGCAATAGCGTATATAATACCAACTTGAACCCGCCCAGTTGGGCATTGTGTCTATCTCGCGTTCAGCAGGTGCACCGCATTTCGGGCAGGTGGTATGAATCCACTCTGTCGCCCTTGCAAGCGCGGATGAACCGTCTTCAGCCGGACGGAAGTCATCAAGTTCGGGCAATTTGAGCGGAAGTTCATCCTCCGGCACGGGAACCCAACCGCAATGATCGCAGTGAACCAGGGGTATCGGTTCTCCCCAGTAACGCTGACGGCTGAACAGCCAATCGCGGAGCTTGAAATTCGTCTTTTTCTTTCCGATGCCCTCTTCTTCAAGCCAATGAATCATTGCGTTCTTTGCGTCCGCAACCTGCATTCCGTTCAGGAAGCCGGAATTTACTAAGATACCGTTTTCGCAGTCCGTAAATGCCTCATTTTCAATGTTTCCGCCCGACACAACTTCAACTATCGGCAGTCCCATCTTCTTTGCAAAGGCATAATCCCTCGTGTCGTGTGCGGGAACAGCCATAATTGCGCCCGTTCCGTAACCCATGAGGACATAATCCGAAATCCATACGGGAATCGGATTGCCCGTTGCAGGGTTAATTGCAGTGATGCCTTCAAGCGGCACGCCTGTTTTTTCCTTTGCAAGCTCGCTGCGCTCGAAATCGCTCTTGTGCGCCGCCTGTTCACGATAAGCGTTAACGGCCTCCATATTTGTAATTTTATCAGCCATTGCGTTCACGATCGGATGCTCGGGTGCAACTACCATATATGTTGCACCGAACAGCGTATCCGGGCGAGTGGTGAATATGCGCAGTCCTTCGGGATACCCTTCAATTTTGAAAGTTACTTCCGCACCGATGCTGCGGCCGATCCAGTTTTTTTGCGATGATTTCACTCTGTCGATAAAATCAACGGTATCAAGGTCGTCAATCAGCCTGTCTGCATATTCCGTTATGCGCAGCATCCACTGAGAACGAACCTTTCGCACAACGGGCGAACCGCAGCGTTCGCAGTTGCCGTCAACGACTTCCTCATTCGCAAGGCCAACCTTGCAGGAAGGGCAGAAATTGATAGGAAGCTCCGCTTTATATGCAAGGCCCTTTTCGAAAAGTTTCAGGAAAATCCACTGCGTCCAACGATAGTATGCAGGATCGGACGTATAGATTTCACGCGAGTAATCAAACGAAAATCCAAGCATTTTCAGCTGATTGTGAAAAACGCGCATATTGCGCTCAGTTACCTTTGCGGGGTGTTCGCCGGTTTTTATTGCATAATTCTCCGTCGGCAGACCGAAGCTGTCATAACCGATCGGGAAAAGGACATTGTAGCCTTCCATGCGGCGTTTTCTTGAAATAATATCCAACGCTGTGTTGCTGCGCGGATGACCGACATGCAGCCCTGCTCCGCTGGGAAACGGAAATTCAATTAGAGCATAATATTTCGGCTTTGTAAAGTCGTCTTTTGCTTCAAAGCAATGCGTATCATCCCATATTTTTTGCCATTTTCTTTCGATTGGCAAATGTTCATAACGTTCACTCATAGATTTTTATTCTCCTTCTTGGTGTTGTTTCGAATTCAATTCATAAAAAAACCCCCGCTCGAATGCGGCATTGACTGCCGATCCGAAGACGAGGGAAACACACGATAATCTGCCCACGCGGTACCACTCCGGTTGCTTTGCCGCACACTGAATATGCGCAGCAAAACCGCTCAATGCCCTTAACGCGGGCTTGCGTTTGCAGCTAATGCAGGAGAGCTTTTAATATTGAAACATGTCTCCCCTGCCTCGCGGCAAAAGCTCTGCGGTGAGCAACAAACCCCTTGCACCGTCTCGCACCATACCGACGGTTCTCTTATGCCTCGGAGTGTTTGTATATCCGCTTCAAAGCCGGTAGCATTATTAACATGATTTGCACATGACTTCCGTACTTCAGCAATTCGAACTGCGGCAGTCATCCAAGCATACTCTCGGTTAACGGAATGCACTGCCGTTCACCTGATGCAAGTATAATTATAGCCGTTTTTTTTCGTTTGTCAAGAAAAAACCGACGCCATCAATTTTTGAACAATGCAGCTTGGGACCGATTTCGCACAGAACGGTTTGATTTTCCGTTCGGAACTGTTTCCGTCACGCTGCCATGCTCATGAGTTTCTCCACCAAAGAGCGAACCCATCCGATAATTTCATCGGTGTAAAGGTAACACAGCACTGCCGCAGCTGCAAAAAGCACCGCCGCTGTAAGCAGACCGATAAGCGCGGCACGCGCGTACGAACGACTGTTTTTGTTGATGCCCTCCGCAAATGCAAAAACGAACAGCACAACTATATTCACAATCGGAATCATGAACAGGAGCTTGCGCCAAATAAAGCTCCATGTACTTAACGGTTTCACCGGCGGCTGAACCGCTGCTGCAGACTCGCAAGGTGCAGCATTTTTATCCTTTTCTGTCGAAATTCCGTTTGCGGGCTGCGCTTTGAGATTATCATCGTTTGCTGCGCCCATTCGTTCGCCGCTGTTTTCGTCTGCGCCGGCGACGTCACTGTTTTTTGCAACGGTATTCCCTGAATTTGTTTCATGCGTTCCGTCCGCTGCATCCGATGTGAAAACCGCATCCATTACGGATGAGTCATCATTATTACTGTTCTCAGAAGCAGTCATTTTTTCCTGTTTAGGCAGATTATCGAGTCTTCCGCCGCACCCTGTGCAGAATAATGCCCCGTCAGCCGCCTCTTTACCGCAATTTGGACAAATCATGTTTCACGTTTCCTTTCGATTTTTCGTTTGGTATTGACTCTGCAAAACAAAACCCTATGCAATGCCGCACTTTCATGAGTGCTTTGATTGGTTCTGAAGTTTTTCAAGTACACCCGGATACTCTCTTTATGGGTTTAAGCCCGAATCTGTGAACTTTCTCCGCAAAAGGTTACTTATCAAGGTTTACTCCGTTTGCCGATTACACAATTTTCTTGCGTTTATATGTTATCACACTTTCATGTCCTTGTATACAGTCTTTTGCAAAATAACGAAAAGAATCCACATTTTCAACAAAAAATCCGCGGCAGAGTCAATTTCGTGCAAGTTTATTACACATATTTGTGACGCAATGCCCGTATCCTCGGAACGTGGACGCTCTCGGTTTTCAAAAAAACTCTGCCTCGGGCAGGTTCAATTTCGAACCTGCCCGCAGCAGAGCCGCTTGTTATTCAAATCAACTTACGAGTTCCTTTGCAAGATCCGCATTGGCTTCCTTTTCAAGCACCGTGTATGCAATCTTGCCGACAAGAGTCTTCGGCAATTCCGAACGGAATTCGATAGTATACGGCATTGCGTATTTTGCAATATGCTTTTTGCAATAGTTCAGAATATCCTGCCGCAGCTCCTCAGAGGGCTCGAACCCGTCCCTCAGGACAACGTATGCAAGCACTTTTTCCATCTTGTACGGATCTTTTACACCAATGACGCAGCTCATCTGAACGGCATCGTGTCCGTCTATGATGTTTTCAAGCTGGGACGGATAAACGTTGTATCCGCTCGTAACAATCATTCGCTTAATGCGCTGTTTGAAATAGATGAATCCGTCCTTATCCATGCTGCCGAGGTCGCCCGTATGCAGCCACACATGGCCGTCCGAATGCGTGCGCAATGTGTTTGCATTCTCTTCCTTGTGGTTGAGATAACCTTTCATTACGGAAGGTCCGCGAAGGCAGATCTCGCCCAGTTCGCCGTAAGGAACTTCATCGTTTGTGCCGACAGCGCAAATCTGATAGTATGTGTCGGGATAAGGCAGGCCGATGCTGCCCTCACGCTCCTGATTGTAAGGCGTAAGACAGCTTGCGGTAACGCATTCGGTCGTTCCGTAGCCCTCACGAACATGAACTGTTGCACCGTGCGCTTCAAGGAATGCATCGAATCTGCGTTTCAATTCAACCGAAAGCGAATCACCGCCCGAGAATACGCCGCGCAGGTAGTCGAGTTTCTCGCCGTCAAGATAAGGATTGCGCGTTATCGCTTCAAACAGGGTCGGTACACCCGCGATATAATTGGGCTTTTCCTTTTTGATGAGCTCTGCATATTTCTTAACATTGAACTGAGGAACAAGAATGCTTGTTCCGCCGACTTCAAGCATCGTGTGTATGCAGACGCCGAGTCCGAAACCGTGGAAAATCGGCATTGCCGCCAGCATTCTTGCATGACGCACAACGCTGTTGCACATAGCCGCGGTTTGCAGTCCGAGAGCATTAAAGTTCATTCCGCTGAGCTGAATGCCCTTTGTGACACCCGTTGTTCCGCCCGAAAACAGTATGACAGCCGTTTCATTCGCCGGCATATGAACGATATATTTTGCAAGATCGACTTTTTTTCCGTTCCCGATAAAATCTTTCCAGAAGATAACGGAAGCATCCGCCTTGTTGACTTTGTTCTTTTTTGCATTCATCAGCTTGAATGCAGCGGACTTGACGGCGCCGAGCTCATCAGCCGCAGAAGTTATGATAACCTTTTTGACAGGATATGTTTTTTCAGCCTCCGCAACTTTTGAATAGAACTGGTCGAGCGTCAGCAAATAGTCACTTTTTACTTCCTTAAGGTAGTAAATTATTTCGCTGACAGCCGAAAGCGGATGAATCATGCTTGCGACCGCACCGATTCGATTGAGTGCGTACATGCAGAACACCGCCTGCGGAACGTTCGGCATGCAAATTGTGACCATATCACCTTTTTTTACGCCGAGAGCTACAAATCCCGCAGCTGCTTGATTGATTTTTTCAACAAGAACGGTGTAGCTGAATGTTTTGCCCATGAAGGAAATTGCAGGAAAATCCTTTTCCTTTTCTGCCGTCTTCAGCACCGCATCCGCAATGCTCACATTCGGATACTCAAGGTGAAAAGGAACGTCACCGTAATTTGCAAGCCACGGTGCGCCCTGTTCCAACGGGTTCATTTGATTGTTTTGCATATTATTCCTTTCGATTTTTGGGAAAAATCGAAATACGCAGCAACACACGGAGGACAATGCACGCATTTTCTGTTTTGCGTCATTGTCCGACCGCTGTGCCGTTGTTCCGTTGTTGTTTGCGTTTGTTCAGAACTCAACAGGAGTCTGAATCGGCTGATCAAGCAATTCCGGCTCGCTGAGCAGTTTTTTTAGCAGCGTTACACTTTTTGCAAAATAAACGCCGTCCGCAATGCGTTCATCAACAGTCAGCCCGAGTCTCAGCGCGTCACGCATTTCATAGCTTCCGTCAGCGTTGAAGAACGGGTGCAAATGTTTTTCATCAATAATAGCAAATAAAGAATTAGTGCCCCAGTTCGTCAGGTGATGATAGCTCGCATGCATCTTGATGCTTCCGAGATTGCTTATAAAAACGGATGAATTGTATGGGTCATCCTTTGTAAGCCATGTCGGAACCCAACCGTGATAATCCAGCCACATCAGAATGCCGACCACGATTCGAAGAAGAAAGCGCGGCATTTTTGTCAATGTTTCCATTGCGTCGGTCGTGCCGTCCGTCTTGTCGTGCTTGCGCACGGAAGTTACGAATTTTTCAACTTTATCGTGAATCTGATCAACCGGCGGCTGCCCCTGCCTGTCAATGTCTACAATCGCAAGTGCTTCATAGGAATTATCCTCGAAACGCTTTTTAACAACAAAGGAGACACTCAATGCCTTGCGCTCGTAAACCCGATGTCCCGCAACAAAGCAATTCAGCCTTGGGCGCAGGGTTACGGTTTTTGCAATAGCAGCGCAGAGCACATGAAACAAAGTGTACCTGAATGCGGGATTTGATGCATTCTTTTTTGCAACATATTCATTCACGGCGGTAAGGTCGATAAGCTCGCTCATCACTGCCTCATTATCGCACCTGTTCGGAAGCAGATACGGAATAAATTTGTGCATTGCATCAAGATCTCTCAAAAGGTATGCATCCTTGCGGTCGCCGCGGCGACGCTTTCGGTTTGTTTCCATCGTATTGATTCTCCCATTGTTCAGCGGGTATTGGAAGCATCATGTATACTTCCCACTGTAAACATATCTATTATAGCCCGCTGCGCCGCATTTGTCAAATTTTGTACCCGTTCATGCCGCATTTTTTTGATACATATCTGTGGTTAATCCGACAGCACCGCTCCGTATGCCGCAATTCTGTTTCATCTGACAACACTTCAAACGAGCCGCCGTTTTCATTTTGAACCTTGCACAACCTCGTTTTTTTGTTTTATTACGCTCAGTAACTGCATTGAAGCCAAAAAGCATAAGAGGCAGTTTTTTTATACATGACGGTGTTGCAATCGCGTTTTGTTATGATATAATGAGTGCGCGAAACAGATAATACGACTTCTAAGCTGCCCGCAGCGGGCAAAAATGCAACAGCTTATGTTGTGCGGAGCCGCAGTTCAGTCGGCATAATGCAATCAACTTCACATTGTCCGATCGCGGCAATGCGGGTTATATATTTCAGGAACAGCCGTTCCGCAAAAAGACCGGTTAAAACTATACAGCAGGCATTGGTTTATTTCGTTTTCGGATAATCACCGAGTGCGGTATTTTATCGGGAACCGTTCTTGTTTATTCTTTAAAAACTCAGAAAGGGACAACTATGCAGTTACATTTGACATTCAGCGCTCGGCATGTCCGTTTGCCGCTGTCGCACCGATACGCCTTGCAGGGAATGCTCTATCATGCTCTTGCAAGCAATCCGCATTATTCAAATTATGTACACAACAGCGGATATTCTTGCGGCGCGCGCAATTATAAGCTTTTTACTTTCGGCCGTCTTTCGGGACCGTTCATGCACAGCGAACGTGAAATCATCTTTAAGGATACCGTGCATTTTGAGGTTCGCAGCGTTGATCCGAATTTCGTGTATCAACTCGGTTCGGTGCTGTGTCCGAGCAGCCGAATCAATTTGTTTGAAAACACACTTGAAATTCTGGACAGCCGCATTGAAGATTATTCACCCAATACCTGCTGTGCAAAAATCTCAATGCTGTCGCCTATTACGGTTTTTGAAACCGAGAGAAGCGGTTATCGCCGCTTTATAGCCCCCGATGAATCTCTGTTCTATACTGCTGTGGTCAACAATGCTCTCAGAAAATGGCAGAGCTATTTCAACACGCCCGCACCGACGGATTTTTCCTTTGAACCTGCCCTTCCTCCGGCGGAGTTAATTCAGAATCATCGCATCGTTTCAAGGTTTAAAAGATCCACCATCGTTTCATACGGCGGCAGCTATGTTTTGCGCGGCAACGGCAAGCTTATCAACTTTCTTTATGACGCAGGTCTCGGTTCAAAAAACTCACAGGGACTCGGCATGTTTAATATTGAATCATTTCCCGACCTTTAAACATTTTATTCTGCCGCATTTTCTCCGAACAGCCTTTCAACCGTTTCACGCAGACCCTTAATCAGAAGCGGGACGTACTCTTTCGAGTTGTTTTTTGTGAATTCTTCATTATCCGCCCGCACTGCTTTCCCAAAGCCCGGGATAACCGCCTTTATTGTAATCTCGCCGTGTCAAAAGAACCGAACCGTCCTGATGCACTGCCAAAACTTCAACAACAATGTGGTATAACCCTTCCGGTATCGGCTCCCCGCGTATCAGGAGCTGCCCGGTGCGCTCCCCTGTTTCCGTGTATGCATCTCAAAGCTCAGGAACGCCGATGTACCATGACGGTATCTCATTCGTCATACCGTTGTACCATTCATAAACCTCACGGGTCTGACGGAGCATAACCTGAATTTCTTCCTCTCCGAATCTAACTGCCCACGGCACGGATGCAATCCCGTTTATGCATGTATACAGTGCGAGCAGTTTCCAGAATTCCGGCGGCACGGCATTATCAAAATAGCCGTTCACAATTCCGGATGCAAAATACGGTGAAAGGTGTGCGCTCCACACAAGGCGATTGAATTCCTGCCACGGATCGCCGAAATCCGAGCGATTAAAATCTATAACGATAAGTTCGCCTGAATCGTTTACAAGAAAATTGCCGATATGATAATCCCCGTGGCGAAAAGTCTGCGGCCTGTTTTTCAGCAGATGCCGATTCGCCTTTATATACTCGATGAAGGAATCTGCAACATCATTTTTGATGCTGCATTCACGGCAAAGCCTTAACTTGTTCTCTATGGATACATTAATGCGTTTCTCCCAGTTCTGTACATTGTCCGGAGCCTGAACTTCGTGTATGTATTTCAAAACTCTGCCTGCCCTCAGTCCGAAAGCGTACTGTTCTGCAGCGGGCATCACTGCAACAGCGGGTTCGGCCGCGCCGCCGTCCGCCCAGGCATAAACAGCATATGTTCCTTCGGTGTGCTGTCGAATATCATCACAAAAAGCATGGATATCATCAAGCTTACCGCACTCGATCGGTATGCTCATCGGAACTTGCTGCATCGGAATGTTTTCGGCCGCACTAATTATCGATGCGCATTTCTTCTGTGCTTCAAACAGAGTTATAAAATCGGGATTTATCTTTCCCGGGGTAACGCGCAAAAGGTACTTTTTGCCGTCGGCACCCAATGCAAAATACTTATAGTCATCCGACCAGCCTTGGGTTATCGGTGTCTTTTCGATGTATTTTATCATTCTTTTCCTTTCAAAAGGCATTCGGCGGTTTATCTCTGCCTTTGTCTGCCGCCGCCGAAACATTTGCTCAGTTTGCTGTGCCTCACTCCGCCTTGTTTTTGCCGCGCCTGCGTTTCACCGCAATAACCGCCGCAAAGGCCGCAGTCAGTATAATCGCACCGCATACGATCATGATATAGGGTGTACGGTCCTTTTTTATGACTTTTTCAATGGCAAAAATACCATTGTTGTTCAGCTCAAACACAATGTATTTACCGTCACGCTCGAATTCGCGCTCAGTCCAACCGGCATCGGTCAATACGCTCAGCCTGCAATCCTCTTCCGCGAGACAGCGCACGGTGTACGTGCTTTCGCCGGCCTCCGCGCCGAAAACGCGAACGCGGAAAGCAGCTGTCGGAACTCCTTCGCCAAACCCGTTTTTTAACGCAAACTCCGCCGCATCTTCGGCAACGACATATGCTTCATCATCAAAAATGCCCTCAACAAGTATTTGGGGAATCTCTTCGTTTGTTGCAATTGTTGTTATCATTCGGTGCCACTCCCCGCTCACGGTTTGACTGAACGTTACGCAATCCGCTCCGAAATCATCCCACCGCCAATACTTGCCCTGTTCATTCCCGACTTGCGGAAGATCCGTGATCCTGCCGCCGCAGGGAACCTCGAAAACCTCCGTGATTTTGCCGTCTATGCTGAATTTGACCGTTACCCTTTTGAACAAATTCGGTGTTTTTGCTTTTTCGGCAAGTTTGTTAAGACTCACCGCATACGCAATGCCTGCATAGCTTATGCCGTCAATGCCGCCCAAGCCGCGCACCGAATCGAACGAGTCATTAAACTTAGATGTGTCTGCAAAGATATTGTTTCTGCACTCCTCCGTCAGTTCTCCCGCAATTGCGCCGATATAGGCTCCGTCGGCAAAGCTTGATTTTCCGGCCAACAGCATTGTCGGTACCGCGGCGCAGTCAATCACCGATTTCGCACTTCCCGCAATGCCGCCGACATAAGCTTTGCCGTCGAGTGCAGTAATGCTGCCGCATTCACGAATTGTTCCGGAAAGCCTTCCTGCAACACCGCCTGCGTATTTCCTTCCCGCCTTAACGCTGCCGCCGCTTTCACAGTCAAGCAGGAAGCCGCGGCTGCCGTAACCGAGAATTCCCCCTGCATTATCATACTTTGCCGAAATCACCGCATCATTTGAACACATGAAAACGGTTGCCCTGATAAAAAGGGTCGTATCGGTGAAAAGAACATCATCGATTGACGGAATGTCTATCTCCTCCAAGTCGGATGGAAGTTCTTTTGAAAGATTACCGATAATTCCGCCTATACCGTAGTCGCCGGAAACATCGCCGAAATTTCTGCACTTTGCAGCCATTCCGCCTGCTCGATTTTCGGCATCACGTTCCGCATTTTCGGAAATATCTTTAATGTTCCCGCCGTTTCCGTTCAGTACGTTGCGTATGTTTTCGCGGAGGATCCGCATTGACTTCACACATTTTTGAACGCTGTTTTCCAGTCTGTTCCCGTCAGCTTTAACCAGTTCAAGGTATTCGCTTGCTGTTTTTGTAAGTTCATCAAGTTTTTGTTCGGCATTTTTAATAAGCTTGCAGCAATCCTCCGCCGCCTGCCGCAAACCGCTGATTGACACGGACAACAGCCCGTTCAGTGCCTCCGCAAGTGCCTTCAATGCAGGAGCGGCCGAAGCAATATCGCCAAGCAGGATGCGCAGCTGCTCAATCTTTGCCTCCAATTCCTGAAGCAGTTCAACCCACTCGGACGGCTCTGCATTCCGCAGTTCTCTGATTATCAATTCAATTTCGGCAATCAGCTGAGTTACTTCCGCTGAATCCGCAAATGCTTTCCACAAAGTTTCAAGGTTTTGTTCAATGGTGTCCAAATACTTTTCCGCATCGGCAAGCCATGCGGCATCACCCGCAATGGTATCAAGATCGGCAGACAACCCTTCTCTAAGCTCTTCCGCTTCCTCAAGCACATTGCGAAGCCCTTCTCCACCGTCCTGCACGGCCTGTCGAAGATTCAATATCGTTTCATCCAAGGCGTCCGAAAAGCCCCGTATGCTTTCATTCAATATTTCAAGCGTATTCTTCCCGTATTCAACTTTGTAAAACGGTTCGGACTGACCGATGATTCCGCCTATATCGCGTCTTCCGCGAACATTTCCGTTGTTAATACAGTCGCCTGTAAAGCCACTGTTGAGCCCCGCAATGCCGCCGACATTATAACCCGTGTGCAGATATCCGATTTCGGCACTGTTCATGCAGCCCGTCACCGTTCCTGTGTTCGTCCCCGCAATGCCGCCGATATTTCTTGACCGTTCGTTTGCCGAAAGATTAACCCCGCCGGTATTCGTGCACTCATGGATTTCTCCCGCATTCACACCGACAATGCCGCCGATTTTGTATGTTCCCGAAAGCTCCGCCGAAGAACTGCATTCGATTATTTTCCCGCTTTGTTCGTTTATGCCTGCGATTCCTCCGACAGCATTGTATGCATCCAGTCTGCCCGCTGCAGCGCAATTGCGAATCGTGCCGCGATTCACGCCGCAAATCATCCCCGCCGTTCCGGATTGTCCGGTTACGGTCACAGAACCGCTGACATTCAACTCACATACAGTTGCATCCTTTTCGATAATTCGAAACAACCCTGTTCTTTCCGCATCCGTATTCGGCTTCATTCCGCTCACAGTATGTCCGCCGCCGTCAAAGTTTCCGAAAAACACGGGAACGGCATAATCCGTCTCTCCGCTCAAATCAATATCCGCAGTCAGTTTTACCGAAAGACCCTTTGAAAACGAATCCAAACGGCAATTCTCTTTAAACTCCAGCCATTCCGCTTTTGTTGCAATGCGCACCGTGTTTATGCTCGCCGCAACTGAGTGTATCGGCACGAACAGGCAGCAAAACAGGGTTGCAGCCAGAAGCATTCCGCAAGCAAACAACCGCAGTTTAAAGCGGAGTTTTTGATTAACACCACACCCGGAGCAAGCCGGGCAGTCGCCCGTCATCGTCTTTTTTTTACTTTGTTTCATCGAGCTTTTCCTGTTCATCCGCGCCGCCTCCGAGCAATTTTTTAAAATCAATCATTGTTTTTTCAATCAGTTTATTTCCAACCAAAAGCACCTGCGGCAAAACCGTGAGCACAAGTATCACCGAAATCAATGCACCGCGTCCAAGCGTCAGCCCGATTGAGCTGATGTAGAGATCGGTGGTCCGCAAAGCAATAATAAATCCTGCCGCCGTCATAATTGTTCCGGAAGTCAGTATTGTTGAAAAGCTTTCGTTAACGGCAATTGCCATCGCCTGTTTCGGCGCATAATCCTGTTTTCTGAGCTGAAACCTGTTATACAAAACAATTGCATAGTCGATCGTCGCACCCATCTGTATCGCACTTACGATAAGATAAGTAACGAAGAAAAGGTTCGTCCCCGTGATATACGGGAAAGAGAAGTTAAGCCAAATGCTGCTCTGAATCACAAGAATCAGCAGCACGGCCGCACCGAGCGAGCGGAATGTGAACAGCAGCACAACAAAAACAAATGCAATCGTCAAAAAAGACACACGATTGTTGTCCATTCTGAATGAATCCTCCAGATCCTTTGCGCTGGTTATGTCCCCGATTACGATTATCGCATCTTCCGAAAGCTCCGTTTTCCCGTTTTCGGAATATAATTTGCGTGCAGACGATTCTATTTTTTCAATCAGAGCAACACTTTCCTCTCCTTCGACCGGCACGGCGGCATTGAATACGATTCGTGAATAATGCTCGCCGCGCAGCTGCACAAGCGCATCATCCAGCGTTCCGCGCATGGATTCAATCATTTGCTCCTTGTCGTCATCAAGAGTTATCATTCCCCTGTCCTTTGCTTCAAAAAGAAACTCAAGCATGTCAATAAGCGGCACGGCAAACGCATCGCTGTCGCCGAGAATGGGCTGAAAGCTGTCATGTTCATAGCCGTACAGCGCATACAGAAGCTTTGCGGTTTCAATATCAACACCCAGAAGTTCGGAAGCGGCGCGGGCGGTGTACGGATCCGTCAGCACACGCCCCTCCTCAATCTCTATGCTTGCAAGCCCGAGTGCCGAACGTATCCCCGGAAGACTGTTAACCTCCGAAATAAGTGCCTTCTCCTTTGTATAATCTCCGACAGGAACGAGTACCGCTATCATATTTGTTTCATCAAACGTGTTGTAGATATGGGCTTTTATTCTGTCCTGCTCCGAAAGCGTAATCCTGTCCGTTTCGGAATCCGAAAATGTGTATTCGCATTTTGCCGAAAACACGATTGCAGCCGGCAGCAAAAACGCGAATATAATCAGGAACACGGGAATTTTTTTTGAAAGCAGCCGCCCCCAGCCTGTTATATTCGGAACAAGATTCTTATGGCGGGTTTTAAGCAAAGCCTTGTGGAACAGCATAATGAGTCCCGGCATAAGCAAAAACACCGTGAGCATGCTGCATATGATGCCTTTCGTCAGAACGAGACCCAAATCATAACCAAGGCGGAACTGCATCAGCATCAGAGCAACAAGTCCCGAAATCGTTGTCAGGCTTGATGACGATATTTCAATTATTGAATATGCAAGTGAATCCGTAAGCGCGCTTTTAACATTGCGCTGCCTGTCATATTCATCCTGAAAACGATGGCAGAAAATAATCGCATAGTCTATTGCAAGCGCAAGCTGAAGAATGATCGCAATGGAATTCGTTACTGACGAAATCTCCCGAAGCCAATAATTCGTGCCCATATTCAGCACCGCCGCCACTGCAAAAACAATGAAAAGGATTATAACCTCGAAATAGCTTTTCGACGTAAACAAAAGCACTGCCGCAATTACAATGAGTGCAAGAATAAGAACCTGCGTTATTTCACCCGCAATCTGCTTCACGTAATCCTGTCCGACAGTTGTTGAAACGCTTACTTCATAATCCGAAAGGCTGTCCTTAATCTGTTCAAGTGCATCGATCGCACGTTCATCCTCGCTTTCGGCAGAAAAAGCAACCGTGAAAAGCGCAGATGAGGACGCATAGTGTTCCGACGAATCATCAAAAGAAACAGTTGCAACATTTTCAATTTCACGCAGGTTCTCGGCAAGTTCTGCGGCTTTCTCATATGTAATGTTAGAAACCATGACATTTGCCGAAGCAAAAGCCGTGAATTCATTTTCCATGACGGTAAGGCCCCGCCTTGTCGCCGTTTTCGGCGGCAGCAGTGCCGTTATATCTTCATTCACGCGGACCTTGCTTATTGAAAGCGCGCTGTATATAACGAGTACAACGAACAGAAGCATAATAATTATATGCTTTTCCACGATAAATTTCGCAATTTTGCGCATGATGCTGTTACTCATTCGTTTTCACCTCGGGCTTTGTGCTTTTTTCGGTGTTTGTATACTTTTCTGCATTTTTGTTCCTCAACCGAGGCTGAAACCGTTCAGTCAAAGTAACCGTCTTTTTTCAAAAGCTCATGCAGTTTTTGTTCCGTCTTTAAAACTTCGAGCGTATCCTCAGCCGTTTTTAATGCGCTGCAGCGGGTACGTTCGGTCAAATTCGTTTTTTTTGCGCGAAGCAAAAGGTTCTTCGGCGTGTGCGAAAGGTCAACAAATTCCATCAATCCCGTCCTGTATCCGCATGCCGTCAGAAGCTTTTGCCGTATCGAGTCCGTTATCAATGCCGAAACACGCTCCCGCAGTATCCCGTTATCGTCAAATATCGGCAATGCAGCATAATCAGCCTTTCCCGCCAGTTCATGCTGGCAGCAAGGCACCGAAAGAATGTACTTTGCACCTCGCTTCACTGCATTATACAGTGCATAATCCATCGCTGTGTCGCATGCGTGAAGCGTTATCACCATATCGATTGTCTCATCCGCAGCGCAGTCCGCTATATCTCCCGCTTGAAAATGCAAATTCGAATAACCGTATTTCTCTGCAAGCTTCGTGCAGAAATCGATAACATCCTCCTTCAAATCGACTCCTGTCATTTGTACGGGGATTTTGCGAATAAAAGTGAAATAATAATACACGATGAACGTGAGATATGATTTTCCGCACCCGAAATCGATAATTCTCATCGGTTTCTTCTCTGCGTCATTATTTTCTCCGTCAACAGCCTCATCTTTTACAATTTCGTCGATGAATTCCAAAAATCTGTTTATCTGTTTAAACTTGTCGTACATAGCCTTGTGTACCGCACCGTTACTTGCCATAACACCCATGTCTGCCAGCGGGGGGATGACAGTGCCCTCTGCAAGGATGTATTTTTTCTTTCGGTTTTGCGATTCAACCGCCTTCGGAGCTGCAGTGCAGGCGCGGCTGCCGGTCAGCAGATTGCCCTTTTTTGTCAGCTTTGCCGTAAATTCGCGCTCGCCGTTCCACGCATTAACCTGCGTATATCCCTCAAAATCGGAACATATGCGCATCGCAGCCTCGTTTTTTTCGCAATACTCATGGAACGCCTGCTTCTCTGTCAGCCTTTCAATGAAATATTGGCCGTTTACAAGTGAAAACGTGCTCTTCTTGTATCGTTTTTCCCCGCGCGGACCGCTGAGCACGATCCTGTGCGCACCGCAGGAAATAATTTGTTTCGCAAATTCACTGATACTTTCCATATTTTCCTCGTCAAAAGTCGCATTTTCAAGAGGTGCCCCTGCGTGTTTCACGCATGGCATGAATTTTCCTCTCATTATAATACTTTATCATCTTACGCCGAAAATCGCAAGTGGCAGCCGCATTATTCTGAGACAAACTCTGCGCATACCGTCCTTTTTACCGAAAAAGCGACTGATGCTGTTGACATTCAGTACATAATCTGTTATTATAGTACTCGAAAATAGAGTGTGAACTAATTTCGAATTATTCTCAACTCTACAAAAGTTTTTGTTTGTTTTTTTAAAAGGGTTTATCATGACAAGACGCTACGACAGTCAGGAAGTAAGGCGGCGGACCATTTCCGCGGGAATAAAGCTTTTTATTGAAAAAGGCTACCATAAAACAACCGTATCGGATATTTGCAGGCTTGCGGATGTTTCAAACGGTTCCTTCTTCAACGTTTTTCGAACAAAGAACGGCTTATTGATGGAGCTTGTTGTTAATATGTTCAACGGACAGTTTGATGCCGCGGATTCACTCCTTCCCGCCGATTCCGAGCCGCATATGCTTTATGTTTTTGAAACTGCAATTCAGCTTGCCATTGCCGAAACAAGCGAGAACCTGCGGGATATCTACGTCGAAGCATACACCAACCGCGAAACGCTCTGTTATATACATGACAGAACGGCGGCAAGACTGTTTGAGCTGTTCCGTCCGTTCAATCCCGATTGGAGTGAAAGCCGCTGCTTTGAAACCGAAATCGGTACTGCTGCGGTAATGAGCGGATATATGCGTTACCCCTGCAATCGCTATTTCACTTTTGAGCAAAAGTTGGAACGTTTTCTTGATATTGCATTAAAGGCCTACAATGTTCCCGATGCAATGCGTTCCGATGCCGTCGAGCGCATTAAAGCTGTTGACATTCGAAATTATGCCGTTCGTGTCATACGTAAGCTTGCGGAATCGGTCGGGTTTGAGCACGACCTTTCATTAAACGGCGAGTCGGTTTGAACGGGTTCAACCGAGTAACGATCAACAACGTCCGATAATGATATCAAAGAGCAATACATGCTCTCGGATATATTTAATTTGCAGGAGGAAAAAATGAAAAAAGCGGCTGAACAAAATCATCGTCATTCTTCTTGCGGTGCTGATGCTTGCAGCCATGCTGCCTGTTTCGGCAATTGCGGAAAGCTACTCCGCCGCAAGAGATCTGCGCATTTTGAACAAAGCGCATCAGGAAGTTGAAAAAGACCTGCTTGCTGTTGATTCCGAGCAATACAAAGCAGGAAAAGCTCCCGAGGAAACAGTTGCCGAGCTTATCGGAATGCTTGAAAGCGATCCGCGCATTGCATCCGTAAAACGCGACAGCGCAACAACTTTTACCTACAAACTCCATTCAGGGCTTACCGCCGTGTATGACTGCAACATCATCCACGGTCGCCCTCAAGGCAAATTGCCCGAACCGAGCAGTCTTGAACAGATGCTTCCGATGAAACAGCCAATCAAACCTCACATACGAAAAGCCGCATCCGAGTCAAACCCGGGTGCGGCTTTTCAATTCACGCTGAAATTCAGCCGAAAGTCATGTTGCAAGGCGCATCAATTTGCTGCTTTTTCGGCCAGTTCATCCAGTTTTTTGTTTCTGAAATAGAGTGCAACGTCGATTGAAATCTCAACAAAATTTAGAATATAGAAGAAGAAGCTGAGGAAGAACAGAAATCCGCTGCTTCCGTCAACCGTCTGCATTATCTTGCGCGCAATTCCGCAAGCATAGCCGAGCAGCAGGAAAAGCTCAAAAAACAAACTTTTGCCCTTTGCCGTGCGTGACACAATGGATTTGCGAATCGATATCGGCCATGAAAGACCAAAACAGAATATTGTTGCTGCCTCCAAAAAATCCAACATAGTTTTCCCTTTCTTTCCGCGATGCGGATGTTATATTCATATTGACGGCGGACGTTATTCTCCGTCCGCCGCATGGTTTTGTGTTCAACAATACCGCATTATTTTCTGCGATAATCGGGAAGCAGTTTCGGAGAGACCGCTTCTGTCTCTATGCCTGCCGCCTTAAGCTGCGCCTCAAACTCTGCAACATGGTTCAACGTCAGCTTTGCAGGCACTGTTTCGGCTGCACGATGAGCCGCATTTCTGCCCGCACTCCTGCCGAATACGATAATGTCAAGCAGCGAGTTGCCCATCAAACGATTTCTGCCGTGGATGCCGCCGACAGCTTCACCGGCAACATAGAGGTTTGGAACATTGGGAGTCATGCCGTCAACATTGATATCAAGTCCTCCGTTCTGATAATGCAGCGTCGGGAAAACAAGAATGGGTTCGCGGCGTATATCGATGCCGTGATTCATAAACATTCGGAGCATTGCCGGAATCCTTGCTTCGATTGTACCCTCGCCTCCGATACGCTCTATCATGGGGGTATCCAGCCAAACGGCCTTGCCGCTGCCTGTGTCAACTCCCTTGTTCCTGTCGGTGCATTCACGAATTATCGATGCAGCCGCAACATCACGGGTTTCAAGCGGATGCATGAACACTTTACCGTCGCAATTCACGAGCTTCGCACCGAGAGAGCGAACTTTTTCGGTAACAAGTGCACCGAAAATCTGCTGCGGGAACGCTGCGCCCGTGGGGTGATATTGGAGCGTGTCCGCATACAGAAGCTTTGCGCCCGCACGATAGCCGAGAACAAGACCGTCAGCCGTTGCACCGTAGTGATTGGAAGTCGGGAATCCCTGATAGTGCATTCTGCCTGCACCGCCCGTTGCAATAATCACGGTTTTTGCACGCGCAACAAGCTTTTCGCCTGTCTCCATGTTAAGGAGTACCGCACCTGCCGCATTTCCGTTTTCATCAAGAATAAGCTCGATTGCGGAGGTGAAATCCACAACTGGAATGCCGAGGTTAAGAACCTCATCCCGCAGCGTGCGCATTATCTCCGCACCGGAATAATCCTTTGCCGCATGCATTCTTTTGCGGGATGTTCCTCCGCCGTGAGTCGTTATCATAGTTCCGTCCGGAGCCTTGTCGAACTCAACGCCGAGTTCGTTCAGCCACTGAATCGCACCCGGAGCATCACATACCAGCTTTTGGAGCAGTTCGCGCTTTGCTGCAAAATGCCCTCCGCCGTATGCATCAAGAAAATGAATCGCGGGAGAATCATTCGGCTTGTCCGCCGCCTGAATGCCGCCCTCCGCCATCATCGTGTTTGCATCGCCTATGCGAAGTTTTGTGACGATCATCGTGTTTGCGCCCGCATTATGAGCTTCAATCGCTGCCGACGCTCCCGCGCCGCCGCCGCCGATAACAAGCACATCAACGTCGTAATCGATTTTTTCAAGGTCAATCTCGCACGGGTTGATTCGGCTGTGTGCCTGGAGCATTTCGCAAAGCTCATGCGGAACTTCCTCGCCGCTGTTTGCGCCGACTTTAAGCACCGCAAACTCACTTGTTTTATAATCCGGATGGTACTGTTTGAGCAGTTTTTCCTTTTCTTCCGCCGTCATTCGCGCAGGTTCAAGGGCAATGTTTGCTTCCCTTGCCGCTTCAACAGCGTTAAGGGATTCACGGAATTCCTTTGAGTACATAATCCTTCTTTGCCCCCTTATTTTTCAATATCCCTGTTGTTGTACAGCTCCTGCAATTCCGATGCAGGTTTGCCCATCAGAGCTTCCATCAGCTCGTCAAACGTTCCGTTTTCAATTTCCCGAACTCTGTTCTCAAGATGCTCGGATTTAGGCGCAAGATATTTGCCGTTCAGTCTTCTTGCAAGCATTGCAACCTGCGGATGCGATATTCCGGCAGGACAGCGTGAAGAGCAAACGCCGCACATCACGCAGTCAAAGGATTCCTCCGCGCACTTGTCAAACTCGCCGCGCTGAGCATATGCAATGTACTGCATTACGTTCAATCCCTGCGTGCAGCTCTTTGTGCATGCGTTGCATCCGACACAGGCATATATTTCCGGATAAAGCTGCATCATTATCTGCTCGGTGGGTTTAACCTTTTCAATATCGTAAACCTGCTTGACGAGCGGGAAAAACGGCAGCGTTGCCACATACATGTCGTTTTCAACCTTGGTTTGGCAGGCAAGACATGCGTGAAGTTCGCGGTCGCCTTTGATGCGGTAGATCGTTGCACATGCGCCGCAGAATCCGTTGCGGCAGCCGCAGCCGCGCACAAGCTGATAGCCCGCATATTCCATTGCCCGCATGATCGTCAAATCATCGGGGACGGTGTATTTTTTGCCGAAAAGGTAGATGTCAACCGTGTTTTCTTTCATTTTAAAGCATCTCCTCCAAAAACCTCAGTATTCGTTCGGAAGTGCATCCAGTTCGTCGCAGCGGAAAACGGGTCCGTCCTTGCAGACATATTTCGAACCGATATTGCACCTGCCGCATTTACCGATGCCGCATTTCATGCGAAGTTCCATTGTTGTATATATTTGAGTTTTATCAAATCCGATCTCGCACAGTCCGGCAAGGGTAAATTTAATCATTATCGGCGGACCGCAGAGAATCGCGATCTTGTCGGTTGAAAAGCCCAATTCCTTGACATAGTTCGGAACAAAACCGACATGACCGCTCCACTCCGGCTGTTCTTTATCGATTGTGAGGTGTACGCTGACACCCGCATCAACAGCCCACTCATCAATTATTTCATTATAATCTACCAAATCCTGCATACTGCGCGAACCGTAAACAATATCTATTTTGCCGTACCTGTCGCGATAATGCCGGCAATAGTTAATCACGGAACGCAGCGGTGCAAGCCCGATTCCGCCTGCAATAAAGAGCAGATCGCGGCCTGCAAAAACGTCGTCCACAGGAAAGCCGTTGCCGTACGGCCCGCGTATCGTAATCTGCTGCCCCGGTTCCATCGAATGCAGCCATTCTGTCACGCAGCCGCATTTTTTGATTGAAAACTCCATGAATTCCGTATTTGTCGGGGATGAAGTTATTGAGAACATCGCCTCGCCGACTCCGGGTACGGACAGCATTGCGCACTGCCCCGGACGGTGTTCAAACGCTTTTTTTCCATCCGGAGTTACAACGCGGAAAGTTTTAACGTCCGGCGTGTCTATCCTTATATCAGTGACAACGCCGATAACTGGCATCAGGGGATCTCGTGTTGCTGTAACAGACATTTTATTTCCTCCCTTCGGGGGTTTCACCGTTTTCGCAGTCACGGTTCTGCGGCTTCGCAAGAGCTTTCATGACTTTCACAATGTTCATGTTTATCGGGCATTTTGCAAGGCACCTGCCGCATCCCACGCACGAAAACAGTCCGTTGTTGTTTGTCGGATAATAGACCAGTTTGTGCATGAAACGCTGACGGAACCTTTCCGTTTGAGTCAGACGCGGCTGTCCCGCAGACATTTTTGTGAATTCCGAATACATGCATGAATCCCAGCAGCGGAACCGTTTCACACCGTGACCCGTGTCGAAATCCCGAATATCGTAGCATTGGCAGGTCGGACAAACAAATGTGCACGTGCCGCAGCCGAGGCAATGTGACGAAAGTTCTTTCCACTCGGGTGCATTGAAAAACTCATCCGTCTTCCCTGCCCCGAAAGCATCGGGTTTCAAACCCGCAAGCGGAAGTTTTTTAATCCGAGCCGAAACAGTATCATAAACGGCTTTCATTTCTGCCGCATCCGCTTCCCCGTCCGCCTCCTCGGTGAGTGTGTTCAGCGAATCCAGAAGAGCGGTGCCCTTCGCTGTTTTTGCATCGAGATAGAGTGTGTCTTCGGATTCCGTGCAAACAATATCACCTTCGGGCGCACCTGCATCAATTCCGAATGATGCACAAAAACATGTTTCCTGCGGACGGGAGCATGCCAGTGACATTATGATGCCGTGCTCGCGGCGGTTCTTGTAGTAGGTATCAACGGGGTCGGAAAGAAAAACTCTGTCCAGAATTTCGAAACTCTTCACGTCACACGCCCTGACGCCGAACAGAACAAAATCCTCCGTTTCACTGCGGGTATCGACAATCTCTATTGTTTTTCCGCTCAGTTTAAAATCCATCAGGTTTTCGGTCTGCGGAAAGAAAAAGTCTTTTGCACTGCGAACAGTGTTCAAAGCTTTGGAACACATTTTTCCGTTTTTCCACTCGGAAAACTTTGCTCCGCCTGCCGTATCCTGCGGCACATACAGTTTTGCACGTTCGGCAATTGCCGCAAAGAGCGAATTCAGCTCTGATTTTGCAATTTTACGCATTGTTTCCGCTCCTTTCAACCGCAGCTGAGGGTTCGATATCGTCCTTTGTGTAGTTCACGATCGGGGCTCTGCTGCCTTCTTCCGCGCCCGCCTGATATTCGCCGTAAAAGGCATTGATATCCTTTATAAACTTTCGATTCAAAAGATGCAGCGGTATATGCTGGGGGCAAACGCGCGAACACTCACCGCAATCCGTGCAGCGTCCGGCGACGTGAAACGCACGGATTATATGAAACATTTTTTCTTCGAAAGAATCTGCGGCTGCTTTGTTTTCAACACCTGATGCGGGATTGTCAAACACGCATTTCTCGCAGGTGCATGCAGGACATGCATCGCGGCAGGCATTGCAGCGAATGCAGCGCGAAAGCTCACCCTGCCAGAATGCAAATCGTTCATCCGCCGTCATTGCTTCAAGTTTTTTGACCTCATCAAAGCGGGAATCGTCAAGAACTTCACCATTCTCCCCGAGAAGCTCATCATAAACAACGCAGCGTTTGGATTTGCAGTGAATGCAGCGTTCAAGCATACACTCGTTTCTGTCGAGTGTTGCTGTTCCGTCGTAAAGAGTTTCAACGATAATATTTCCGTTTTCGTCAAAGGTGAGCTTTGCAATACCGTCAACCGCCTGCCTGACTTTGTTGATATCAGTCATTCCCTCACACGGTATGCCGACTGCGTAAACCTTTTCTCGGTCGAACCTGTGTTCGGTAAGCAGCTGATTAAAGCTGTAGCTGTCGCACGGTTTCAAAAAAACCGCAACTTTGCCGGCGTCCCTGCGCGTTTCGTTAACAAGGTATTTTGAGAAGTTTGCGGCGCAAAAGCCGTTGTAAACAAATTCCCTGTCTATTTGTTCGGCTGTCGTGAAAACAGCGGGCGTAAGGTCGTAATCAAATTCGCCTCTTTTCCAGCCGAAAACTCTGCTGCAGATTCCGCTGTTCAAAAGCTCTTTTGCTTTGTTTGCAAGATAATCTTGGGTTATTTGCTGCATCTCAAATCCTCCAGACGCTTGTTTTTGCCCAAACCGGCAACCTTTTCCGCAAAATCATTCATCGTTGCGGCAAATTTTGCGCCTTCCGCCGCGCTGACCCATTCAACGCGGGTTCGTTCGCGCTCAATGCCGAGATAGTCAAGCATTGAAAACAGCAGTGCCATTCTGCGGCGCGTATAATAGTTTCCGGAGGTATAGTGGCAATCTCCGGGATGACAGCCGCATATTATCACCCCGTCCGCTCCGCGCTGAAACGCGCGCAGAATGAACATCGGGTTCACTCTGCATGAGCAGGGAACACGGATGATTTTAACATCCGCGGGGTAACCGAGGCGATTGCTGCCCGCAAGATCCGCACCCGCATATGAGCACCAATTGCAGCAGAACGCAACTATCAAGGGTTTATATTTCCCGCTGTTATCCGTCATCGGCATATTGCATCCACCTCCGCCATGATTTGTTTGTTCATAAAGCCTTTAAGATCCATTGCCCCGGACATGCATGCAACGGTACATGCACCGCAGCCCTGGCACACCGCCTCATTCACGCTTGCAACGCGGCGGATCCTCGTCGTTCTGTCCGGCATACGGAATTCCTTTTCAATGTATGTAATCGCACCGTACGGGCAAACCTTTTCACAAGTTGAACACCCGTTGCACATCATCTCGTCCGAATGGGCAACGCAGGGATTGCCTGTCAGTCTGTTTTTGGAAAGAAGACCTATGACCTTGCTTGCGGCAGCCCCGGCCTGCGCGACCGTCTCCGGAATATCCTTCGGCCCCTGACATGCTCCCGAGAGAAACACTCCTGCCGTCGGACTTTCAACCGGGCGAAGCTTCGGATGCGCTTCGGTGAAGAAATCGTTGGTATCCATGCTTGCAGTAAGCATAGTTGCAAGCTGCCTTGCGGATTTATCCGGTTCCATTGCCGCAGCAAGCACAACCATATCCGCATCGATATGCAGCTGTTTCCCCGCAATCAAATCCGATGCCTGAACCTTCAGCTTGTCCCCCTCAGGCGAAACCTTGCCTACCATGCCTTTGATGTAGTGCACGCCGTACTCCTCAACGGCACGACGGTAGAACTCATCAAAATTCTTTCCCGGGGTGCGCACATCAATGTAGAAAACATAAACATCCGTATCAGGATATTTATCCCTTGTGAGCATCGCATGTTTTGCTGTGTACATGCAGCAGACTTTCGAACAATATTCCTTGCCCTTATCCGCACAGGCCGCACAGCGCGAACCGACGCATTGAACAAAAACAATGGTTTTGGGATGTTTGCCGTCGCTCGGGCGAAGCAGCGTGCCCTTGGTCGGCCCCGCAGCATTCATAAGCCGTTCGAATTCAAGCGACGTTACAACATCCTTGGATTGAGAATATGCAAACTCATCAAACTTTTCGAGTGAAATCGGATTGAACCCGGTTGCGGCAACGATTGCGCCGTATTTCTCCGTTATGAATTCATCCTTTGCTTTATAATCAATCGCACCCGCCGTGCATACTTTTGAACACAACCCGCATTTCCCGGATTTCAGCATCATGCAATGCTCGGGGTCAATAGTTGCAACCTTCGGGATCGCCTGCGCAAACGGGATATAAATTGCGCTGCGATTGTCCATGCCGAGATTAAACTCGTTCGGCACCTTCCGCATGGGACATTTTTCGGTACATGCGCCGCAGCCGGTGCAAATGTTCTCGTTGACGTAGCGAGCTTTTTTCTTTATGGTAACATCGAAATTTCCGACAAAGCCATGGACTTCCGTCACTTCCGAATATGTGAAAATTCGGATTTTTTCATTTTGAGCTGCATCGACCATCTTCGGAGTCAGAATGCAGGCGGCACAGTCCAGCGTCGGAAAAGTCTTGTCGAGCTGAGCCATCTTCCCGCCGATTGTAGGTTTTTGTTCGACAATATCAACTTCGAACCCGGCATCTGCAATATCAAGAGCAGTCTGAATACCCGCAATGCCGCCGCCTATCACGAGCGCACGTTTCGTGACGGGCGTTTCGGAAGCCGTAAGCGGTGCATTAAGGTTGACCTTTGCAACAGCTGCTTTTCCGAGTATGATCGCCTTTTCGGTTCCTGTCGGCATATCCTTATGCACCCACGAACACTGTTCGCGAATGTTTGCAATTTCAACCATGTATGGGTTCAGGCCCGCAGAGGCGGCTGTTTTGCGGAAGGTTGCCTCGTGCATGCGCGGTGAACATGAGCAGATAACCACTCCGTTAAGATTATTTTCGCGGATTGCCTTTTTTATCAAATCCTGTCCCGCCTGGGAACACATATATTGATAATCCTCGGCAACAACGACGCCCGGCTCGTTCCCGAGTGCCGCAGCAACCGCTTTCACGTCAACGGTTCCCGCAATATTTGTGCCGCAGTGGCATACAAAAACACCTATTCTTTGCATGTTTTGTGTTCCTTTCTATTTTGTGTACTTGCGGAACGCGCTGACAACTGCCTGCTGCGGCAAATTCGCATCCGCTTCAGCTGCCGGCGGCACATCATCGGCAGTCATTCGGTTTGCATCCTTTTGACGGATTTTTATGAGCCGTATCGCTTCAACGAGCTTTGCCGGTTCAACTCCCCGCGGACATCGTTCAACGCAGGCGAAGCACGAAAGGCATTTGTAAAGCGACTCCGAATTCAGCAGCGGTTCGATATCTCCGGTTTCCACCATGTAAACGAACTGATGCGGATGATATTCCATTTCTTCATATGACGGACATGTTGCCGAGCATTTGCCGCAGCGCATACACTTGAGCGGATTTACTCCGCTGATTCGGAGTATCTGCTCCTTTTCGCGTAAGGTTTTGTTGTTCTGCATCAGTTACTCCTTTCCGTTGACAGCGCAGCCGCAGTGCTCCCCTGCCGCGCTGCCGTTTGCTGCTCCGTTCTTAATGCCGAATGCTTCCGCCATGAGTTCGGTGAAATAAACAACGGGAACGGAGGCTTCTTCACCCATGCCGTTTTTAACAAGGTTATATCGGCAGAGCGGACATGCAGTCACGATTTCGTCCGCACCGTGAATGCATGCGCTCCCATAAACCTTCCTGCTCCGTTTTGCCGCTGCATTCGGGTCATCCATAACGGTATACCCGCCGCAGCATTCGTTTCTTTCCGGGAAAATGCAGGGTTCGGCTCCGAGTGCGGCAATGAGTTTTTCGATGATCTGCGGATTTTCCGGATCATCAAACTCAATGACTTTTGCCGGGCGCAGCAGCATGCAGCCGTAATATGCCGCAACATGTTTTCCGTTTAAGGGGTTTTTGACCGCAGCATGTATTTTTTCAAAGCCGCTGCCGCGTGTCACAAGCTCCAAGTAATGCAGAACCTCCGTCTCTCCGTGATAAGGAGCGGGCGGATTTTTATCCTGTGACAGATAAAGGTTCACCTTTTTTGCAAAGTCCTCATCCGTTCGCATGGCATGATTGGTTTGCTTGATAACATTGTGACATGCAGAGCATACCGTAACAAGAGGCCTTCCGGCATCGCGTGCGGCAGCAAGTGCGCGAACGGCGGCAAGTTTTGTTGCAATTTCATCCTTTGCGGAAACGTAAACACCGCCGCAGCACTGCCAGTTCTCTATTTCGCACAATTCAAAGCCGAGAATCTCCGCACAGGCGCGCGCACACCTGTCAAGCTCTTTGGCCTTTGTGCGCAGCGTGCAGCCCGGGAAATAGCTGACTTTCATCATATTTGAGCATCCTTTCTTCCAAAGCTCTCTTTATTGTCAAAAACCAATGTGGAGCCTTTATTCGTTTTGCGGAGTGCATTCAGGTATTCGGGCATTATCAAAGGTTCAACCCGCCGATAACTTCCTTCAATGCATCGGCACTGCGGCGAAGCTTTCCGATTTCTTCATCCGTGAGCGCAATGTTGACCTTGCCGCTGACGCCGTTGCTTCCGATGCGGTTGAGCGTACTGAGGCAAACATCATCGATTCCGTACTCGCCGTTCATAAGAGTCGAAACGGTCATTGTGGTTTCGATGCCGGAATGCAGGCATTTGCAAATATGACATACCGCCGCCGAAACAGCATAGAAAGTTGCACCTTTGCGGGCAATAACTCTTCCGCCGGATTTTTTTACATAAGTCTCAATCTCTGCAAAGTCAAGCGCGGGACTTATCATGCCGGGGGTTGTGATAAGCTGCGGGCAATCCTTAATCGGCACTCCGGAAATATTTGCAACCGACCACGGAACGAAGGACGAATCGCCGTGTTCACCGAATACATATGCATGTACATTGGTCTGATTGATATTATAATACTCAGACAGCCTTGCACGCAAGCGCGATGTGTCCAGAACGGTGCCCGAACCAATGATATGGTTTGCAGGAAGTCCGGACTGCTTGAAAAACACATATGTCAGGATGTCAACAGGATTGCTGACGATGATATAAATCGCATTCGGCGCATATTTTGTTATCTGCGGCAGAATGGATTTTGTGATGTTGACGTTGGTCTGTGCAAGCTCAAGACGGGTCTGTCCGGGCTTGCGGGCAATGCCGGAAGTCAAAATAACGATATTGGAACCTGCCGCATCGCAGTAATCGCCCGCATAAATGGAGCAATTGCCGCCGAAAAACGAATTGCCCTGGCGAATGTCGAGTGCTTCGCCGAGCGCTTTTTCGGTGTTGATGTCGATCAAGACAATTTCAGACGCAATGCCCATTGTGTTGAGTGTGTATGCAATGGTTGCGCCCACACTGCCGGTGCCGATGATGGTTATTTTATTCATGTTAAACATTCCTTTCGTTGGTTCATATGTTTTTCCGAACCGTATAGTAACATAATTCGCGCAAAATCGGAATTGCCCTTTTCGCATATCGGTATTGCATTTATCGATATGTTGTGAATCGGACTGAATCTGCCGCTGTTTTGAACGGTTGTCAATGCATCCCGCTGTTTGTTATTGTCTGTGAATTTTTATGACGTCCGAGCCCGCTGAAATTCGGCGATTGCCGCCGTCCCGCTCACAGGGCAGCAGTCCCTCATCGGTATAAAAAACGCAGTGTATGCTCTGTTACACCGAATAATTCAAAAAATCTTGACTTCGTGTTACTCGAACCTGTAAAAACGATTATAGCACAGGACATGTGCCCGTGCAATATGGAAACGGGGAAAACGGAGTATGCTCCGGCATCAAAAATCGGCTGTGCCCGACGTGTAATGGTTGAAAAAAATTCGAATTCATGGTATACTTATCCAAAGCCTGTGTTGAAACGGGTTTGTTTACGGAGGTAATACCAATGAGTAAATTTGCAGTAATCCTATATCCTGATTTTTCCTTGCAGGAAATTACCTGCCTGACTTCGGCTCTGTCGGTATGGTTTGAAGAAAAAATCGATTTTATCGCAAGTGAAAACAGGGAGTATTGCAGCGAAGAGGGTTTGCGGGTAATGCCGACAAAGACAATTGCAGATGTAAACATCACAGACTACAAATGCATTGTTCTTCCGGGTACGATCAATCCGCTTCCCGCACTTTATGATGATAGGCTGATTGAGTTTTTGCGCGGCGGAATCAACACTGACGTAACATTTGCAGCAATCTCGTCCTCTCCTATTCTGCTGGCAAAGGCAGGTGTGTTGGACGGCAGAAAATTTACTGCCGGCTTTTTTATGCAGATGGCAGAGACATTTTCCTTTGTTGAAAACGAGAATTTTATACATAAAGGAATCGTTTGTGACGGGAATGTAATCACCGGCATCGGCATGTTCTTCCGCGAGTTTGCAGAAACGGTTTTGCATAAATTCGGTTATGATGTCGGCAGCAATTTTATGCGCAGCAACCCTGAAGATTACACAGAGGAAGAACTTACGTTTTATTGGTCGGAAGAAGACTACCGTCAGTTTTTGAAGGAACTAAAAGAGTACGAAAAATAACAGGCACTTTGGGTTCAAAACCTTTCGGAACCCGAACGGCACACTTTTGTACTCTTGCGGCGGGAATACTCAGCGTCCTGCGGAGCATTATTTCCTGTCGCAAAAACTGTGCGGTTCGAAATGCTTCGTCACATTATTCTGACAATGCAGCCACGTCATTTATGCCGCCAAAGTGCGTTCCGGCGTCAATTTGTTCGCAAATAGTATATGTATTTTTTCCAATCGGTTCTGTCGTTTTCGGCTTTTAGCGCTACTGCGATTTTCGGATTTGCAAAAACAACGTATCCGTTGCCGCAATCATAGCTCACACTGTAATCATCACCAAAACATGCAAAACTGATTGAAGGAACGCACAAGGCGCAATAAGTAAGCTCTGCATCCGTCAGGTCGGTAGAGATTTTCTCATATGTTTCTTCGGATATATCGCAAGCGCGATAACAAACAAAGTTTCTTTCCGAACCCAAATAATTAAGGTATTCATCGATACGTTCATGGCTGCAAAAAACACCGGGTTTTCCAAGCATTTCAGAATTACCTGTGCCGAAATAAATTAAGTCGTTTCCGTTGAGGAAAGTTTTCAATTTGCCGAACACGTTCGGGGGCATTGTATAGTATGGCGAATTGAGGTAAACAGGTTTATTCCTGCGACTCACTTCATTAAATAGCTTTTTAAACTCAACTCCCGGTGGGTTCTTGACAGGTTTCGGTTCGGAGGACAACGGAGAAAAAAACTTGCAGTCGGGCAAAATCTTCGGATATGGTTCATTCTCGATCTTTCCATGTAATGTACAACGGATAACCCGCAGTGATTCTACCGCATATCTGCAAGTGAAGCATTTTTCGCAAAGGTTGGCTGCATCATAGAGTTCGTCTCTCGGCATCAAAAAAGATTCTCCGACAATGTGATAATCAGTTTTTGAAGCATCATCAATTTGTTCGCATTTGAATACTCTCGACATGCCGTTCGAACATATCGGCTCCGCAACAAAATAAACATTGTCCTCGTATTTATAATAGCATCCTTCGCAAATCATTAACATTTCCGCCTTCGCAGTAATATTGCTCCGCCGCTTCGCATCGAAGTGCTTTTACTCAAGCTTACGTTCGGATTGTTTATTGCGGCTATTTCAGAAGCACATATTTTTTAATTAAAGCAGCCTGCTCCGAGTACTAACCGCGTATTCGCCGTTGCTTTTTGCCGACAGGCACGTTCATGTTATACAGCAAAACTACCGCAGTTTTTTCTCCATAATGATTTCGTTGCCGTCAGTTTCTCCCGTATGGTTAAAGCCGAGTTTAAGGTACAATTGTTTTGCCGCTTCGTTTCCTTCAATATAGCAAAGGATAACTCTGTTATAAACCCCGTCTTTTTGCATTTCCCGAAGAACGTGCCCGGCTGCTTCATATCCGAATCCGTTGCCTTGATATCTTTCGTCAATAAAAAACTGGCTGAAGTCGTATGCGCCATCTATATAATAATACAGAGCCATTCCAATCGGTATATCTTCATTGTATATAATCAAAGCGCGACTTCCGGAATTTCTGTAGGCATACGCTCTTGCCAACAGCGTAATTGAATTCGCTGCGAAGTCCTTCTGATCATTGCGAACATGCAGGTCAAGCCTCCAGTTGTCAGGGCTGACTTCTTCTAAGTGTATCATCCTGTTTTCCTCCGCAAAAACTCACTTGCTGCATACATTGTACCATACAGTGGTGTTTGTTTCAACAACTTGCATAAGCCGTGATTTGCAGCGAATGATTCCGAAATCAAAATGATGAATGCGGTTTTCAGAAAGAATTCATATTTTTCTACAGTTTTGTATTTCAACGAATATTTTCACTCGAAAACTTGACAAATAATGTTCAACTTCGATATACTTCTGATGTGAACATCGGCCTGCCGGTACATGCCGAGTTTCATATAAAGAACCAAAAGTTAACGCTGCATCAGCGAAAGACACAAACCGGGAGGTTATTTTAAAATGAAAAAAATCACTCTGAACATGTTATTGGCTTCACTTCTTGTTCTTGCGACATTGGCATCATCCGGATGCTCTGTCCGACTGCTTGATTCACTTACTCAGAACAGGAAATCTGAAGATGAAGTGATTGAATCAGTTGAGAACTGTTATTACCAATACCGGGATGAAATCGAAAGATTTGCCAAGTTTCTGTATTCGCAGGATAACATTAAACAGTTGTGCATATACAGTCCGCGTCGCGGAGCAGATTACTGTGATGCTCGTACGGACACTTTGGTTCAGCTGAAGGAGGATATTTTTGCCGAGTGCAAAAGCACTGATATTTCCGATGAAGATATGGAACTGCTGCAAAGCTTTGCGGCGTGTATGTTGGCAAACGATATCGGATTTGTTAATATCGTTGACCATTTCCTACTTATCGGATTCATCGGACAGCCAATCAGTTGCAATTACTCTTTATTCGTTAACGCGGACGAAACGGAGCGGCAGCCAAAGGACATAAGTTGGATCAACGAATCTGCTCAGCGCAGTTTGTCAGATAATTGTTATATAGTCAGTACATCGGCTTTTGCATTCTGACGAAACATGGCTTTGAGCGTATTGTCTCATAGAAATGATGTTGTCAAGTGGATCAGATCTGCTGACGGCGGTTACGGACGGAACGGTATCGACCGGTTTGAAGCAAAACGACACCGTCTCGTATGACGCGATGGGCAATCCGACGCGCTACCTCGGTGCGACCATGACTTGGGCAGGCAAACAGCTCAAGTATTGGGGCAAATCCGGAAAGTATGTCAACTTTGCATACAACGAGGACGGCATACGGACGCTGAAAAACTCAAACGGCGTTGTAACAAACTATTATTACAACGGCAGCCTTTTGATAGGCATGACTGTCGGTTCGGGCAGCAGCACAAGAATTCTCCGCTTCAGCTACGATTCTTCCGGCAGCGTTGTTGCGGTGGATTATTCAACCGATAACGGCACGACCTTTAACACCTATTATTATCTTCGCAATGCCCAGAATGACATTGTGAAGCTTATTGACAGCAGCGGCAGCACTGTTGTAGAATATTGCTACGACAGCTGGGGCAAACTGCTGTCAACATCGGGCTCACTCGCGTCCACACTCGGAAAGGATAACCCGTTCCGTTACCGTGGGTATGTCTATGACGAAGAAACCGAATTCTACTACGTCCAGTCACGTTACTACAATCCTGAAATTGGACGGTGGATTAGCCCTGAACCTAATGCTGATTATGGTGGATTTGACGAAGGTGCCGGATTATTGGGTTACAATGTATACGCTTATTGTGCTAACAATCCTGTAAACAATTTCGATCCTGATGGCGAGGCTGTAGCAAACATTGTGGGCGGTATTATTGGTGGCGTTGCCGGTGCCGCATTAGGCGCATTGCTTGCACAAGAACTTGGTTTGTCTGGTTGGAAGAAAGCTTTGTTTATTGTGGGTTTAACTGCTGCAGGAGCCGCACTCGGTGCATTTTTAGGTCCGTATATGGCAAAATTGGGCGGCAAAATTGCGTCAATGTTAAAGAGTGCGGCATCTTCATTTAAAGCAACAGTGCAAGGTGCGCGAACAGCAATTAAGCACTCAAAGACAGTAACTAAACTAATTAATAATGCCAGCCAGCTAAAACGAAGTAAAACTGTTATGAGTCATTTGTCCTCCCGCCCATATACTGATTCCACCCTAACAATACAAAATATTATGAAAGCAGTGAAGCCAATGGCAGATTCCAGCTTAAAGGATGGATTAAAATGGGTCGTTAATGGCACATATAATGGTTCATCCGGTGTTTGGGAACTTGTTGTTGATACAATAACAAATACTATTGTTCATTTTCTGTTTAGGAGTAAATGATGATTCGATTTACTGTTGCTTATGAAAATATAGTGTTTAAAGGACAGGCGCAATATCTGAAAGATGAGTATTCCTTTTTCTATAATCCTTGGAGCAATGTAAATTTTTCAATTTTAATTGAAAAAGGATACAACAGTTTAGATATTGAATTGGAAACCGGCCGTGTACTTCAAGTGACAGGGGTAAACCCTAACTATAACTGGATTGAGAAAGAATTAGTTAACCCCGTGTTCCAACGGGGAATCCTAACAGTATCGTTTGATGAAAAACATTCTGAGGGTACCGGCATACAGTATGCAAATGATTGGCAAACATATTTTAACTATAAAACGGGGTGGGTTTGCATTGGTAATCCGGACTGTAATACCGAAAGCAAGGGTGTAGAGTTTGCCAAGGATTCCGTCGCAGTGATTGATAACGGACAGCTTTCTTCGATATGGATAAGGCCACAATTCGTTTAAGAATGTTCTGCGCCAGCAAATATCACCTTTTGGGACAAGAGACAGACTGCTGGTATAATCCCAAGCCCCTAAACTGACAAGTGTCGCAGTATCCATACAGTAATGCTTGCTGATGCATAACAGGTTGCTTGTAATGTGCAAATGTTTCGCTGGCGGCCAAAATCAAGACTTGCATATTGGGCTTTACGTGAGGAAACAGTTGGGGCAAACTGCTGTCAACCTCGGGCTCACTCGCGTCCACACTCGGAAAGAATAATCCCTTCCGCTACCGTGGATATGTCTATGACGAGGAGACAGGTTTCTACTACCTCCAAAGCAGGTACTATAACCCCGAAGTCGGCAGGTTTATTTCCTCCGATGTCCTCCTCTCCACCGGCCAGGGCGTTCTCGGGCATAACGCGTATGCGTATTGCCTGAATAATCCTTGTCGGTTATCTGATTCAGAAGGGGCGAGCGCCACTCTTGCCATTGGCGGAACAGCGATCGCTTTTACCAGCGTTTTTGTGTTGGCATTGTGCGTTTGCTTGATAATTGATTTGGCCACCAATCAAGAGCAATCATTAGCTCAGCAATTCGTCTCAGCCATCCAGACAATCGTAATTGATAGTATTGCAACGGTTCAGGCTATATGGGACGGTATTGTTCTATCAAATAAAAATCAGTTTTTCGGGAAACCCGGTGAAATCAAAGATGGTCCGGAAGACTACAAAAAGACACATATTGGAGAAGATGGTCGCGCTGATATGCAGCAACATAATACCAACCACAGCAACCCTAAATTGCATCCAAACCCGCATTGGCACAAAGTCGATTGGAGTCCGAACGGAAATCCAATACTCTCCCCAAACATACCGGGTAATTGGCCTCTTTGCGGTTGCAATGTCAATATCAATAAAAGAATATGGAGAAGAAATCATGTGTTCTACGTATGACAGAAGTTTTCATTCGTTTGACGAATTAACTGACCTCCTGCTGAGGGGCGGCGAAATAGAGTTGTTGTACAAGCACACCGCATACACAATATTCCCCTTGTTTGAAGAGAATGTCATAACTGCCATCGATGTCGGGATACGGCCAAATTATCTGGAGATTCCAGATCCGCATCAATCGATTCTCATTTACGATTGGACACCATACCCCGTTGATCGGATAGACGAAATAGGGGATATCATTATCGAAGGCGAAAAGCTTAGAGACATTCTGCCCCTGTCAACAGTCAGATTTCGACCGGATTAAGGAAAAAAGCTAAACGGGGTTTTAAGGCATTGTGAAGTTAAGTCAAATTGAAACCGGAGGAGACACCATGAAGAAAATCATTGCTTTTTTGTTTGCAGTAATGTTTGTTCTGCATGTTCAAGCAACCATAAATTTATGGTAGGTGATTCAATACGCAGCATTAACAAGCAGCACATGCCATACATCTCAATCAACGTTTTGTCTGCATACAAAGTCAACGAGAATTATTTAATAATCGTAGCCGACGGTGAAATTGTTCAAAAGTTGGTTGAATTCTCGTCCGATAGAAAATGTCGTCGCATACAAGGATTTGATTTGGTAAATAACGGCGATATAAGTCAGTTTTTGAATGTTGATTTCAACGAACTGACAGAAGAAATCGGCCAACCACATGTTGATGTTGGCAGCGGATTTTATATCCCGGCTTATATTACCGAAGATGCTAATCTTGTGTGTTTTGAACTTAAAAACGAGATCGTTATTGAGGTCATACAGCGAGATCTATTTATAAACAAAATAGTTGATCGTGTCAGCAACTGATTAAAAAATCCTTGCGGCATTAGATGAAGCCATCTTTATAGTGCGCGGAGCACCTATACGGCACCGTAACGAACTATTATTACAACGGCAGCCTTCTTATAGGCATGGCGGTGGGTTCCGGCAGCAGCACCAATATCCTCCGCTTCAGCTATAACGCATCCGGCAATGTCGTTGCTGTTGATTATTCAACCGATAACGGTTCAACGTTCAACACCTATTATTATCTTCGCAATGCCCAGAATGACATTGTGAAGCTTATTGACAGCAGCGGCAGCACTGTTGTAGAATATTGCTATGACAGTTGGGGCAAACTGCTGTCAACCTCAGGCTCACTTGCGTCCACACTCGGAAAGAATAATCCCTTCCGTTATCGTGGATACGTGTTCGATGAGGAAACCGGGTTCTACTATGTATCCAGCCGTTATTACGATCCTGAGATCGGTCGGTGGATTAGCCCTGAACCCAATGTATATAATGGTGAGTTTGATGAGGGTGCAGGGTTAATTGGTTACAATGTGTATGCTTACTGTGCGAACAATCCTGTCAATAACCTTGATCCCACGGGGGAATTTGTAATATCTGCAGCTGTTCTAATTGGAATCGGTATTGGTGCATTGATAGGCGGCGTTGCGGGTGGAGCATATGGCTACAATAAAGCTGCTAAAAACAATGTTCCCAAAGGGCAACGGTGGAAATATGTTGTTGGATATGGCATTGGTGGTGCTGTTGTTGGTGGCGTGATAGGCGGCTTTGTCGGTTATGGTGCGGGCGTTGCCCTCGGAGCAAAAGCCTCAAGCGGATTGGTAATGAAATCTATTTCAAAAGCGATTTCATCGGTAAGCCGCAATATGATGCACCATATCATGCAAAGTAAACATGCGTGGGGACGGGTTCTTAGGAATGCTTCGTGGAACAATGTGAAAGGATTGATTAATACAACCATGCAAAAGGGAGCAACAACACTAATTAACAAACAAGGCAAGGCATTGATTTATGAAGCCATTAGAAATAATGTTGTTGTCCGATATGCAGTCATTGACGGCGTAATTAAAATATCCGATGCATGGGTAAAAACGAGGTGAGGAATTGATTTTATACAGCGATGCACATACTGAAATGCTTGAATCTAATGGACAATGGATTACCTGTATTGAGTATTTACATGACAAATGGAAGGTAAATAAAGAAAACCTTTCGTTGTTCTTAAAACTTGCGGTTAATACTTGGTACACCTTAACCTTAGATGGCCCCGAATTGTCAGTGAATAAAGATGAATCCGATGCATTGAGTCAAGTGTTGAATGAGTCCTATAGCTTTTTTAGGACATCATTTTCCAATGATGAAAATTGTCAATGGTTATTCGGCTATATGATGACCGTTCGAACAGATCTGTTTCTCAATTCTGGATTGGAGTATACTGCAATAGAACAACAAGGGGAAGCTCTAATTGAAAAGGCACACAGAAATGGAAATATGTTTGCTCAACTACTATATGCAATGGAAAATTACTCGAACAAGAATATTAAAAAATGTAGAGAGAAAGTAAAAGAACATATTTCAGACTATTTTGATGAAAGTCAGGAGGCGGATAAGTATTTCATTGAAATATTAACGACAGATTTTTAACATTATGCTGGGATAATCCCAGTCCTTAAAGGTTTCAGGAATGTTCCTGACAAGCGCCGTGGTATCCGGGCGGCGATGCTTGCTGGTAGACAACATTTTGTTTCAGCAGGCAACTATCCGAAAAGGCACAGTCCCGGAGGGGACAACCCCTCTAGGGGGTACATAACAGAACGAAGCCGAGACAGGTTTCTACTACCTCCAAAGCAGGTACTATAACCCCGAAGTCGGCAGGTTTATTTCCTCCGATGTCCTCCTCTCCACCGGTCAGGGCGTTCTCGGGCATAACGCATATGCGTATTGCGGGAATAACCCCATTGTTCGGGAAGATACTCAGGGCAATCTTTGGGGATTGATTGCGGCGGCAGTCGGTGCGGTTGTAGGTGTTGTCAGTAAAGTAGTTACGGATGTTGTGTCATCGGTGGCATTAACTGGCGAAGTGCACTTAAGTAGTTGGCAGGACTATGTTGGAGAAGCTGTCGGAGGTGCAACAGAGGCTGTCCTTATAGCACATGGAACGCCTCCTACAGCAGCTGCAGCGATTGGTAGTGGTCTATCAACGCTCGTCGGTGAAGGATTGTCGAAAATTACAAAAAACGACTACGAAAAATCATGGGCTGAAATTGGATTGGATACTCTCAAGGATGTTGCTTGTGGGGCTGCATTATGCGGAGCTTCTGAAAAGCTACCCACGATTAAGTTGAAGGGATTGAATGCTGGTAGAAACAGTTATAGCTCGGTTTTTAAATCAGGAATGACTAAATTAAAAAACGGCACAGCAAGGAGAATGAGTCTAAAGGTATTTGGAAAAGGCTTAGCAGTAGAACTGTTTAACGGAATAGGCGGAACCATATTAGATATTCATGCTGAAATTACTGAAGGGAGAAAATCATGTCGTTTGTATTCATACTTGTAATTATCATTTTTTCATGCGGAATTATCTACATAGTGAATGCAATCCGCGGCATACCGTTGACATACACAAAAAAGGGACGTGGTGAATACGACTGCATCTCCAATTATTTTTGGGGAGCATTAATGGTGCTTTTTATGTTGGCACTGTTGATTGATGCTCCGGATTATTTCAGTGGGAAATGCAAAGATGGTAAAGCTGTTGTTCTGGAAGATTTGTCGAGTCGTCGTTCCGGCTCTTTTGATTTGAAATTCGAGGATGGGGAGATTGTGCGCGTTTCAACAATTTTTCAGCGAGCAGCTGTTGGAGAAAATATCGATGCAACGGTTCTTCCTTCAACAAAATTCGCCTTTATACACAGCCCGAATTATCGCGGAATAGGTGTTGTTGAAGCATTTTCTGTAATTGCACTGATAGGATGTTGCTCTGTTTGGTCTGCACACAAGAGGAGGAAAAGAACACAGAATGTTGCGAAACTGTTTTGCATGAGCACGAAACCCACATCAAGCATTGCTGCCAATAGATTTTGGGTGTCAGTACTCATTGCTTCCTGCTCAATTATATTTCCGATATGGATAGTGAAAAATGCGGCAGTGTGGAAATCGATTGTGTTTTGCATTGTTTCGGCCGCAGCGTCAGCCGTGTCGGTGCAGCAAATAACTGTATCTGTAAAGGAACGGGAATATGTTAAAAATCATTCCGCTCCCAAGCACTCAAAAGAGAAAGAGGATTGGTCAATAGGCAGCATTCTTGAAAGAATTCGGCAGGAAGATATTCTTGAGGTGACGGCTTATGTTGACGGTAAAAAGGTTAAATTCGGAGCCTGTTCGGATTATTCGGAGGAAAACGGCTTTTTCGATAAAGGATATTTCATTAGAAAACAAACATATGATGATTATGCTCTTTTTTGCTCCGAGTTGGATAAGCTGCTCAGCAATCGTGATGTTGTAATAAAAAGAGTTGAGTGATTAAGGTTAGGTGTGTACAATGTAATGTATGTTGAGTGAAGAAAAAACGATCGAAATTGTTAATAAATATTTGCAACGTGCCCATGAAGCGAATATTCGTAGATCTTTTCCTGTTGTGGCATCAAAGATTTACAGTGATGGTCAGTTGTGTGAACGTATAATGGATTATTTGGGAGATGTGTATACCTGTGCCGGCTTAGATGAAAATTATGAAGAAAACGCATGCGGCGCAGAAATACAAGAGGCAATTAGTTTTCTTGCTTTTTATAACAGGAAAGCATAGGTATAGTACAAAGCACGTCACGGCAAGTATCGGCGCAACCGGTACAGTTGTAAGTGCCGCCGCTACTGTAGAAACTGTTGGCACATATGCTGTAGCCTCATGAGTAGGAGCTTGTGCTTTAATCAATGCGGGCGAAATTCTTACCGGAACGAATGTAATTCGTGATGGACTGACTTGGAGGTTTAAAAGACATGGCAGGCAGATCAACCTTTGGTACCTGAAGTGAAGAGTATGACCATACAAGAAATCAAAAAGTACTTAAAAAAACATAATCTTTTAACGTTCGAGTATGGCTCCGAATTCTACTCAATAGAGAGAAGTCGCTCCTTGTTTTGCACGCAATACAGTCTGCTTGATACAGATGCCCTACCCCAACGACGAGATTCATTAGAAAAACTGTGTGAACAGGTTTATATCGGTAATGGTGTCCTGTTGAGTGAAGCTATCCATTCCATTGGAATTCCCGAACCCGATGACTCTTCTTGGAAAACGTACAAAGCTGTATTGCATAGTGCAATTGTATGTGGCAACGAAATTCATTTTTTCTTTCGTGGAAAAGGCTATTGGATCGCATATGCCGATGATGGAAAAGCTCATTTGAGCGACAACACCGGTAATACTCAATGGTTCGATTCCTGTCGCGCATTATTTAAAGATGCTCGCATCGATGGTTATGCCCTTGAGGATATATGGGGGGAAGTAATTGTGGATTCCTGTTAAAACTCAACGTTCAACACCTATTACCTCCGCAATGCCCAGAGCGATATCGTCAAACTCATTGACAAAACCGGAGCAACCGTTGTAGAATATGCTTACCTCAACAGCGATTGAGTCGCTGTTGAGGTTTGATAGCAATTCGTCGTAATCATCGCATGAATGGTTTACCGTACCGTAGTTGTTTCCCTTCAAAGCAGCTTTCAATGTATTCTTGGATGAGGAGCATAAGCTCCCCGGATTCATTCTCTTAAAGCAACAAACCGGGCAGTCCGAATGAACTGACCGGTTTGTTTCAGCATTACAGCCAAAACGCTGATCAATGTTATTTATGCAGCCTTTTTGTCTGATGGCGACAATGTCTCACAATAGAGCTTTCGCTTTAAACCGTCAAAGTAGGCCGTCGGGCTTTCAGATGTTGTACTCGGAGGAAAGGAGCGCTTCAGCTTTGAAAAATCTTCCGGATACTTCTCAAGCAGGAAGTTTGTCAAAACCGTCAGGTATCGGTAGCGTTTACAGTCAATATGAAGAACTTTACCATCTTCAAGTGTTGTGTATTCAGCACTAAACGATCCACCCGCACCTCTGCCATAAGAGGTTCTCCAAGGTTCGGGTTGAGGATGACCCCATGCCTTAAAATATTCAGCAGAATCTTCGAAAGTCGAAAACTCATATGCTCGAATCACAAATCGTTTTCCGTCGTATTCAATCTCTTTGCTGTAGCTCTTGACGGGCACAAGCTCTTTCAGACCGGGATCTTTCGGCGGATCTGTTTCGACCGCAAATTCATCCAGCAGTTTAAGACTCTCAAAATCACGATAGGTGATGAATTCGGCTCCCATGCCCAAGATAAAGTCAGTGAGATTTCTTGCAATTTCTATGCTGAACAGAACGATAACCACAATAATTGCAATCTTCTTGTTTTCCTTTTTGACACGGGCTTTATAGCTTCCGGTTGTTTCTGTTTTTGGATTTTCCATTTTAATTACCTCTCAATTCAAAATTTACGGTATAAGCGCCGGACTTAATCCGGCTTCGGCACCCACACCGGCACCCACACCGGCTAAAATGGATGCAATAACCGGTAAAGATGTGACTACCGCATATGCAGTCGGTCCTACCGTCCAAGGGCGAAGAAAAACCTGGTGATATTCGCCGTAGGTATTGTTTTTCCAATCGATCTCGTTTGAAAGAGTTGCACTAACCCGTTCGATATCAGCAGAAACGGCAATGGACGAATTCCCTGTTATTGATGCCGACATGCTTGCATGCCCGGCACCAACCTCAAGAGATGCACCACCATCCCCAATATTAAGCTTAATTCCAATGCTGTATTCCCACCCACGCCACCATTGGGATGCTTTTTTTGCGTACAGTACAATTGGTTTATCGCTGTTTGCACCGCAGCTCCATGATCCGCTTTCACCGTATTCATACCACCCAAGCAGAGTTTTCAGATTAATCTTTTCATGCGTGACTTCGACATGAGTTTCAAGTCCGATGTTATCACTGATAAATTCTCCCACATCTTGTGCTGCACCGCAAACCCAGTTCCACGCATCCTCCCACCATTTGTATCCTGATGCGTCAGACCTGCATACAGGGTTATTCCCGCAATACGCATACGCGTTATGCCCGAGAACGCCCTGGCCAGTGGAGAGGAGGACATCGGAGGAAATAAACCTGCCGACTTCGGGGTTATAGTACCTGCTTTGGAGGTAGTAGAAACCTGTCTCCTCATCATAGACATACCCACGGTAGCGGAAGGGATTATTCTTTCCGAGTGTGGACGCGAGTGAGCCCGAGGTTGAGAGCAGTTTACCCCAACTGTCATAGCGGTATTCTACAACGGTTGCTCCGGTTTTGTCAATGAGTTTGACAATGTCATTCTGTGCATTGCGGAGGTAATAGTAATAATTTCCGTTATAGTTCACGGCAACGACTTTGCCGTTAGCGTCATAGCTGAAGCGGAGCTTTGAAGTCGTTGTGCTTCCGTTGCTGTTTGTTGTGGTTTTGACGGTGCCCATGAGCAGCGTGCCGTTATAGTAATAGTCCGTAACGGTGTTGCCGATGGTTTTTCTTGTGCGGATGCCGTTTTCATCGTAGCTGTAGACATACGAGTTCGCGCGTCCGGAGGATGCGTCTTTTGGGGTATACGACTTCAGCCGCTGACCTTCCCAAACCAGAGTTGCACCGAGGTAGTTCGTGGGGTTGCCGGAAGCGTCATATGTTATGCTTTCGCCATCGTACGAAGTGAGCTGATCCTTCCATGCCGAGTTTGTGTAGGCATAGGGAACGGTCTCCCGAGCCGTGCCGAGCGTTCCGACAGTGTAAGCATAGATCTTTTTGTTGAGCAGATTGCCCCAAATGTCGTATTCATATGTAATTGTAGCGTTGCTGCTGTTGCCGCTGCCGTAATAAAGGTTCTCCCTTACGAGCTGGTTCGCCGAATCATAAACATATGAATACTTCTCCGAAGCATTGGTGAATGACGTGTTTCCGCGCCAGATCTTGGTTATGTTGCCGTTGGCGTCATAATCATAGTTGTACTTTGCATCACTGCCGTTTGCGTATGTTGAGAGCAGTGATGTTGCGGAACCGTTTGCTCCGGACTTGTACGTCCAGTCCACAACATAATCCGTGTCGAGATGCAGCGTGATCTTGTCGGGACGCCCCGTAGATGTGCCGTAGGCATATTCGATCGTTTTACCGTTGTTCAGCTTTACAAGCGACTGTCTGCCGTCTGCATCGTAGGAATATTCCGTGCTCCAAGTGTAACCGGCGAGCGTGTGTGTCAGCTTTGCCGGTTACATATAAGTGCAGAAAATGCTCTTTTCAATGCATATGCAAGATGATAGGTCTAATCAGCGTCCCTTAAGTCGAGAAAGTCTAAGTATATGTCCTGCAATGTCCAGGATTGTATAATACCAAATGCCAGCTGAGCTAATCCGCAAAAAACGAACGCAACAATTTTCCCAGTTGAGTACTGTTTGTCGTAATTAGAGTATACCGTGCTGTCGCTGCGTATGTCAACGATACATTTGCCGCCGCCTATCCAGAAATATTTAATTTTTACGGTATCTTCCTTCTGAAGCATACTGAATAATTTGTAGATATTTCCCTTGTAATTAGTAGTGACTGTATACTCTTCGCCGTTGATTAAGAATTTTTTTCCATGGTTGGTCGTATAAACGTATGGCGGGTCGTATAGGATTATGGCATATCCGGGAACTTGCATTTCAATTGCTTTGTCCGGAGATTTGGGATAGATCATCAGAAACAACAAAACAATCGGAATTTCCCAAATAAGCAATGAAAATATGTTCTTAAGCAATTTTTTCAGGAAACGTTTAATTTTCATTGTTCACCTCCGGGCAGCGAGGGCAAACCCATGTTTTTTACGATAAATTCAATTCGCTTATTCGTAAACCAGCTTAAAAAACTCATCCCTATTGATTCCGCTGCTCCGCTTCCGAATTCCTTAAGCAGGTATACCTTTGCACGTTGGAGCTGTTGCATTAGTCCCCAAAACCGGGCAACTCAAGAAGGGTTGTCCGGTTT